>Ga0081520_100101_pt1 | contig 65271 bp, 65 predicted proteins | sample HotLakmasection1_FD_70988 | JGI IMG/M metagenome (GOLD analysis project Ga0081520, IMG submission 70988) | Hypersaline microbial mat communities from Hot Lake, Washington, USA - Section #1 (SPADES assembly) (version 2) | ecosystem: Environmental > Aquatic > Non-marine Saline and Alkaline >... | reverse complement strand
AAGGACTGGGAAACACACCTCGAAAGCGCCATCGCCTGGCTCTTCATCGCCCATATCCGTATCGCAACGCGAAGGCTTGCAAGAGCCTGATTTCATTGACGAACGTTTTGATTCAGACTCTTAGAGTTTCTGAATTGTGCAGATATGTATGCCATCACCGCAAGCATAATCAAAAAGCCAGTGAAAGCAAAGCGGCCGAAAAGTCGGAGAAAGCAGCCGATTTGAGGAAATATTTGGAATGCGCCGAAGCGATAATGATCAAGTTTCGGCGCTTTTCAGCCCTCCCTGATATCTGCCCCGATTGCGGCCATGTGCTCCAGGAATTCCGGATAGCTTGTCGCGATCATGGAGATGTCATCGACGCTGACAGGGTTTTTCGCCGCTGTGCCCATGACGAGAGCGGCCATGGCGATTCGGTGGTCGTGATGTGTCTTTACAAGCCCACCACCCGGAACCTCGCGGCCCAGACCCTCGACGCTGAAACCGTCCGGTGTTTCCTCGGCGCTGACACCATTTGCGCGCAGCAGCGCAACTGTGGCGGCGATCCGGTCGCTCTCCTTGACGCGCAGTTCCTCGGCACCGGTGACGATGGTGCGCCCCTCCGCGAAGGCGGCGGCGACGGCGAGGATCGGAAATTCGTCGATCATCGAGGCAACGAGGCGTTCGGGCACCGCGCCGCCTTTCAGCCGGCTTGTGGCGGCGCTCAGGTCGATGATGCGCTCGCCTGCCGCTTCGCCGCTTTCTCCCGCACCGAGCTCACCGCCCATGTTGGCGAGTTGGACGTAGAGGCCGTCGCGGGTCTCATTCGAGAGCACACCTTCGATGAGGATTTCGGCGTCCTTGCCGATCAGGGCGGCAACCGTCGCAAAGGCCGCCGAGGAGGGATCTCCAGGAACGGCGAGGTCGCAGGCCTTCAGCCGCTGTCCGCCCCTGATGGAAATCGCTGTCGCCCCGTCTTCGATGGTATGGCCGAGTTCGGCGCCGAAGCCCTGCAGCATCCGCTCGGTATGGTCGCGCGTGGGCTTTGCCTCGATCACGGTCGTGGTGCCCTCGGCATTCAGGCCGGCGAGCAGGATGGCGGATTTCACCTGGGCGGAGGCGTGCGGCGGCTTGTAGCGGATGCCTTTCAGCCGCGCGGCTTCAAGCCGAACAGGCAGGCGTCCGTCCTCGGAATGGCTGATCGCACCCATCTCGCCCAGAGGGTCGAGGACACGGCCCATGGGACGTCGCGAAAGGCTTTCATCGCCGATGAATTCCGCCGGCAGGCCGAGGCCCGCCAGAACCCCCATCATCAGCCGGACCCCGGTGCCTGAATTGCCGAAGTCGAGCGGCCTGAGCGGCGTCGTCGGTCCGCTATGGCCGACGCCGGTGATCCGCCAGTAGCCGGGGCCCAGCTTCTCGCAAGTCGCGCCCATGGCTTCCATGGCATCGCGGGTGCGAAGCACATCGTCGGATTCCAGCAGGCCGGTGATTTCGCTTGTGCCTTCGGCGAGGCCGGCGAAGAGAACGGCGCGATGGGAACAGGACTTGTCGCCGGGCGCAGTGATGCGGCCGCGAAGCTCTGCCACGGGGTATGATGTCCAGTTCAAGGGCAGTCTCCTGATTTGCGGGCTGCCCCGCGCCTCAAAAGCGCTTTGACAGAGGGGGAGGTTCATGGCAAGCGCGCCCGAAACCTGACCGCAAGCATTTAGAACAGTCCGACCAGGGAGAAAGTCCATTGGACAAGGCGAAGCTCGGTACCAAACGCACCTGTCCGGAAACCGGAAAGAACTTCTACGATCTCAACAAGGATCCCATCGTCTCGCCCTACACCGGCGAGGAGTATCCGCTGTCCTTCTTCGAAACCGTACCCGTGAAGGCGAAGAAAGCCTCCCGCAAGGTCGAGGAGGAGGACCGGGAGGATACTGACGACGAGGAACTGGAAGACGAAATGGAGTCGGCCGACGAGGATGAGGATGACCTCGAGGAAGACGACACCGACGCCAAGGAACTCGGCGACGATGAGGACGAGGTTGTCCTGGAGACCGCGGAAGAGGACGAGGACGACAGCACGACGACGTCCAAGGTCCCGGCCGGCTTCTCGGAAGATGGTGTCGATGATGATGACGATGTCGATCTCGACGATGAAGAGGAGGATTTCGACCTCGGCGATGACGACATCGATCTCGATGATGAGCTTGATGAGGGTCTTGATGAGGACTCCGGCGAGGAGTCTGACAAATAGGTCTTGATCTCCGGGGCGGGGGGCCTTATTCCCCACCTCTCTCGCGAAGCGCGGGGCCATAGCTCAGTTGGGAGAGCGCTTGAATGGCATTCAAGAGGTCGGCGGTTCGATTCCGCCTGGCTCCACCATTTCCGGAAAATTGCTGAAGTCATGAAAGCCGTCGGGACCGAAAAGTGTCCGGCGGCTTTTGTCTTGTTGGCCTGAAATGTGCTTGGTTAACGCGCCATCTGCGAACGTTCCGGCAACTGTAAACATCAGGCAATCTGATGTTAACCGGTTCTTCGTCGCGGTTAAGACTGATTCGGTGAAGGTGAACGCCGGGCGTGAAATTGGTAAGGAGTTGGTAGGGCTGGGCGTGCTTTTCTTCCTGTCATCGATAACAGAAAACAGGAGCCGCCCATGCTGAAGGATCTCGTAAAGGAAACCGCCGAGGAACTCGGCACCACACAGAAGCAGGCACGCGCCGTTCTCGGCATCGTGCTGTCGACGGCCGAGCGTCAGGGGTCGGAATTTGCCGCAGCGCTTTTCAAGAAGCTGCCCGGTGCCCGCACCCTGTCGGCCCGGACCTGCGATGATCTGGATGCACCCTCAGACACGATTTCACGACTCATCGAACAGACCCCCGGCGGGCGACGACACGTCGCCCAGGAAATGATCCGCAGTCTCCAGAAGGAAGGCCTCGGCCATTCAGAGATCGGTGCCCTCCTGCCGACCATCTCGAAATTCGCCGCTGAGAAGTACGGCCTTGAAGGCATGGGCCATCTCGGCGACATCATCGGCACACCGTCTATTGACGTGGCTGGCGACAAGGTGGCTGCTGCCGCCTGAGCCCGTCAACCAAGGCATCCTGATCTGGCCGCGTTTTCCTTATGGGAGAACGCGGCTTTTTCTTGTCCGCTTACAAGGGCTTGCCGGGGACAGGCTTCAGATCCGAAAAACGCCCGGGCCGCTTCTCTGCATTGGCCGCAAAGGCCTCCATCATGCGCATGGGCGGCAGCATGGCGGCGTTCCAGAGCCCGATCTGCTGCAAGGTGTCGGCGGTGGAATGGTCACGGCCATAATTGAGAATGTGCTTGGTGCCACGAATGGCGAGCGGGTCTTTCGCAGCGATGGTGCGCGCGGTTTCGAGGACGCCTTCCACACAGGCTTCATGCGTCTCGAAGAGGCCGTTGACGAGGCCGCGCTGGAAGGCCTCCTCGGCCGACATGCGTCGTCCGGTATAGGCGAGTTCGCGCACCACACCTTCCGGCAGGAGACGCTGGATGCGCGGAAAGGTGCCGACATCGGCCACCATGGCAATGTTGATTTCCTGGATCTGGAAGAAGCTGTCGCGCACCGCCCAGCGGCAGTCCGCCGCCGTCACCATGTCCACCGCGCCGCCAATGACACCCCCCTGAATGGCGCAGAGCACGGGCATACGACAGCTTTCAAGGCTTGAGAAACTGTCCTGAAGCGCGCTGACCTTGGCGAGGAAGGCTTCGGCCCTGATGTGCGGGTCATCGCCATCGGCGCCGAGCCCACCGGCGGAGAAGACCGACACATCCATGCCGGAGGAGAAATGCTTGCCGGTTGACGAGATCACGATCACGCGGGCGAGCGACTGGCGGTCGATGGCCTCGACAATGGCAGGGAGGTCGGACCAGAAGGCCGCGATCATCGAGTTCATCTTTTCCGGCCGCGTGAGACGGATATGTGCGACCCTGTCGGCAATGCTCACCTCGAAACAGGGCGAGGCGGGGATCTGGGCGCCGGCAGCGGGATGGATGTCTGACATTTGGGTCTCCCTTTTCCGCGCCATCATAGCGGCCTGACGCAGGGGAGAGACAAGGGGTGGCGGGTGTACCCAGCGCTTTTGTCCGCACTGTAAGGCACAGTCCGGCGGAGATGACGGCTTTTCCCTGGAAAGTGAGCCCGACTAGCCGGGGTCGAGGATCGGTTCGGCGGGCAGATCGCGTCCGGACCCCACGCCGAGGCACGCGACAAGGATGACGGCTGGGCGGTCCTGAGCCTCGATCATGCGCGATTCCCAGTCGAGATCTCTCAGTTCCCAGATGCGGGTGGCCGGAGCGCCCAGATCGAATGGCGGATGCGCGTCAGCGTGAGCGATCCATTCGACATGCAGACGGCCCCGGTGATCGGTCGCGATCCTGTAAAGGCCGACCGCAACGGCGCGCTCATTCTCCGCGATCCAGCGGTTGACGCGCGCAATGTCCCAGACAAGCAGCGGCCACAGCCAGACCGGCGTCAGGTTCAGGAAATGCAGGATTTGAGCGGTCGTCATGGGCGCCAGAATAACGGCACCTGATAAGGGGAGGACAGGCATCCGGCTGTCCGCCGGATTGCGCTTCGCTCACAGGCGTTCAAACCGGATCAGTTCACCGGGCTGGCAGCGAGGCTCAGTGCCGCGAGAGCGCCTGCTCGATTTCGCCAATGGCGCGTTCGAACTGGTCGCCGGCATCGGTCTTCTCGGCGAGGATGCGGCGGGCGGCCTCGGTTGCGGCATCGGCAGCGGCGCGGCGAACCTCATCGGTCGCGTCAGCCTCGGCACGGGCAATGCGCTCCTCGGCCAAATGCTCGCGGCGCTTCATGCGCTCTTCGAGGTCCTTTGCCGACTGCTCGGCCAGCGCCTTCGCATCAGCCTTGGCGCGTGCGATGATCGCCTCGGCCTCGGCTTCGGCTTCCTTCTGACGCTTCTCGGTGTCGGCGAGGATTTTCTTGGCATCGTCGCGCAGCTTGCGGGCTTCCTCAAGCTCGTTCTTGATGCCAGCGGCGCGCTTGTCGAGGAAGTTGGCGACGAATTTGAAGCCGCCGACATACCAGACAATGCCGAAGAAGATGATGAGCGCGAGGACGGCGAGATTGGTTGCCGGGTCGGTCAGCCGGTACTCCCAGTAGCCCTTGCTGCTGTCGGCGGCATGGGCCATCGGGGTGAGGGCGGACAGGGCGAGCAGGCCGGAAACAGGCATTCTCATCTGGCGGATTCCTTTGGCAGGGCCGCGTCGAGCGCCTTGTCGAGATCGGTCTTGCTGGCCGATCCACCGAAGCGACCGACCATCTTCTCTGCAGCCTCGCGGGCCACGGCGCGCACTTCGCTCATGGCGCTGGCACGCATCTCTGCAATGCGGGCCTCGGCCTCCTCGAGCTTGCGGTTCATCCTCTCCTCGGTCGCCTCGCTTGCCCTGGTGATGTCGGCCTGTACCTTGGCGTGAGCCTCGGCGGCGGTTTCACGTGCCTTGGCGCGGGCTTCCGACAGGCGAAGTTCCAGAGCCTGACGGGCCTCTGCGGCCTGATCGTTCAGGCGACGGGCCTCGTCAAGCGCACCGACAATCGTGTCGGAACGCTTTTCGAGGGAGGCCGAGAGCTTCTTCAGGACGAAACGGGAGAGGACGAGATAGAGCACGCCAAAGGTGACGAGCAGCCAGAAGATCTGCCCGGACCAGTGCCAGAGTTCAAAGGCGGGGAAGGCCCCGCCCGCCTCGGCGTCGGCGGTTGTTTCTGCCAGCAGTGCCAGAAGCATGTGGTGTCCTCTCCGTTGGTTCTGTCAGGTTCGCGAACGAACCTCAGGCCACGAACAGGATGATGATGGCCACGACGAAGGCGAAGAGGCCGAGGGCCTCGGCAAGCGCCATGCCGATGAAGAGGTTGCCGGTCTGCTGCGGGGCAGCCGATGGGTTGCGCATCGCGGCTTCGAGGAAGCTCGCGAAGATGTTGCCCACACCGATGGCGGCACCGATCATGCCGAGAGTCGAGAGGCCGGCGCCGACATATTTGAGGCCGAGGGCGATATCACCTTCCATTGGGTGTCTCCTTTGAGTGGAATTCTTGCGGTGAAGCCTGAGAAGTGTTTGCGAAACGTGCACCGCCTAGCCCGTCATGCGGAAGGCTTCAAGCCTTCCTTGGTCGGAACTTGGTGCGGCTTAGTGGTGTCCCGGGTGCAGCGCGTCTGAAAGATAGACGCAGGTGAGGATGGCGAAGACGTAAGCCTGGAGGAAGGCCACGAGAAATTCGAGTGCCGTGATGGCGATGGCGAGCAGGAAGGGCAGGGGCGCGAGAATGGCGACGCCGGCACCCGCGGTCAGCATCGCCGCGGCAAAGGCGACCAGCAGCTTCAGCATGATGTGACCGGCAAGCATGTTCGCAAACAGTCGCATGGAGAGCGTGACCGGACGCGCGAAATAGGAGATCACTTCGATCGGGATCAGGATCGGATAGATCGGCAGCGGCACGCCGGAAGGCGCAAACAGCTTCAGGAAGCCGAACCCGTTCTTGAAGATGCCAAACAGCGTGACCAGCAGGAACACCCCGACAGCCAGTGTTGCGGTCACCACGAGATGGCTCGTCGTGGTGAAGAAATATGGCACCATGCCGATCAGGTTGGCGAAGAAGATGAAGAAGAACAGGGTGAAGACGAAGGGAAAGAATTTGAGCCCCTCCTCACCGGCCGTCGAGCGTATCATGTTGGCCACGAATTCGTAGCTCATCTCGCCCATGGACTGCACCCGGCTCGGAACGAGCGCGGTCTTCTGCGTCGTCAGCAGGAAGAAACCGATGATCAGCGCGGCACCGAGCATCATGAACAGCGCTGCATTGGTGAGCGAAATGTCCACCCCGAACAGGCTCAGTTCCGCGACGCGGACCACTTCGAATTGTCCGATCGGATCAATCTTGCCTTCGGCCATCAGTCTCTGTCTCTTGCTTGCTCGCCGCCGGATGGCGGCGCGTCGGACCCCTTGTTTCCGGTGCTCGTGCTCTGCTTCATGGCCTCCGCGGTCAGCGCTTGCGCCGAGCGGATGATGGAGCGGAAGCCGGCAATCACGCCGAACACCAGGAAAATCAGCATGCCCCATGGCCCAGTGCCCGCAAACTTGTCAATGGCGAAGCCGATGCCGAGGCCGACAAGGACCGAGGCGACAAGCTGGAAAGCGTGGAAAAGCGCAGCGCCAGCGGCCCCGTGCGTGGCGTTGCGGCCCTTGGGGCGGTGGCGGTTTTCATAGTCGCGGCGCGCCTTGTCGATGCGCGCTTTGAGATCGTCTTCGGTCATGGGTGCGCTACTCTGCCGCAACGAGATCCTCGGCGGCGCGGAGGTCCACCGAGACGAGCTTGGATACACCCTTTTCGCGCATGGTGACACCGAAGAGACGGTCCATCCGGCTCATGGTGACGGCATTGTGCGTGATCACGACAAAACGTGTCTCTGTGCGCTGGCACATTTCCTCCAGCAGGCGGCAATAGCGGTCAACATTGGCGTCATCGAGCGGCGCATCCACCTCATCCAGCACGCAGATCGGCGCCGGATTGGAGAGGAACACCGCAAAGATCAGCGCGGTCGCGGTCAAGGCCTGCTCGCCACCCGACATGAGGGCGAGATTGCCAAGCCGCTTGCCCGGCGGCTGCGCCATGATTTCAAGGCCGGCCGCGAGAGGGTCGTCGGCATCGATCAGGCGCAGTTCGGCCTGACCGCCACGGAAGAGCGTGGTGAACAGCGTCTGGAAATGCGCATTGACCGTCTCGAAGGCGGCCAGCAGGCGTTCCCGGCCTTCCTCGTTGAGTTCTGCGACACCTTCACGCAGCTTCCCAATCGCCTGTTCCAGGTCTTCGCGCTCGCTTTGCTGGCCGCCGAGGCGCTCTTCCATTTCCGCGACTTCCGCCTCGGCCTCGAGATTCACCCCGCCAAGGCTTGCGCGGTCATGTTTCAGCAAATCGGACTGTCGTTCGGTTTCCCGGAGGTCGAGCGCGGCGATGTCCTCTTCCTCGAGCCCGGCGCGTGCGAGCGTCATCAGCCCGTCAGGCGCACGGGAGAACTGGGCGCGGATGGTCTCGTCGAGTTCGGCGATGCGGGCGCTTGCGCCATCGAGCGCGACCTTGGCACCTGCCAGTGATTCGCGTGCCCTGGATGCGTCAGCACCCGTGGTGCGGGAAGCCGATTCGGCTTCGCGCAATGCGGTTTCGGCCTCGGCATAGGCGTCCGCCGCGCTCTGGCGGGCGGCGTCCAGCGTTGTGAGTTGATCGGAAAGCCGCTCGACATCCTCGATCAGCTTGTCCGGCGTGCCGGCGCGTTCGAGCGCGTCTGAAGTCTCAGTCTGGCGCGATTTCAGCTCATTGAGGCGCTTTTCGTGACGCGCAGCGCGGGTCTTCCAGTCCTCAAGGTCACGGGAAATGCCGCGACGGCGACCCTCGGCCTGCTGGCGTGACTGGATGAGTTCATTCAGCGCCGCGCGGGCGGCATTCTCGCCTTGCCGCGCTTCGCCGAGCGCGGAACGGGCAGCCTCGACGGCGTCGACGAGGTCCTGTCCGGGGCCTTCGCCGGGCTGGGGCAGGTCGGCGAGCGCGGCGACGATTTCGGTCTGGCTTGCGAGCGCCCTGTCGAGATTCTCCTGCAACGCAGCGCGCTTCATCTTCGCGGTCTCGACGGCCTGTTCGGCGCGCAGCACCGATTCGCGCAAGGCGGAGGTTTCGCGTTCGAGCGTCTGCAGGCGTGCGCGTGCATCCGACACGCCGTCGCGCGCATCGCCCTGCTCTGTTTTCGCCGTTTCCAGTCTTGCCGCCGCAGTTTCGCGAGCCTCTTTCAGTCCTTCGATCTCGACACCGATGGCCTCAAGCCTGGCCTTCTGGGCGAGGCGCTCGGCTTCCGAGAGCGGCGCGTCTGGCGTGCGGGTGTAGCCGTCCCAGCGCCAGAGATGCCCCTCCCGGCTGACAAGGCGCTGGCCGACTCGGAGTTCGTGCGCGAGTGCTGGCCCCTGATCCTCGTCCACCAGACCGCACTGGCTGAGACGCGCCGACAGGGCGTCCGGTGCCTCTGCGAGTTCGGAAAGCGGGCGGACGCCGGCGGGAAGAGCCGGGCGATCAGCGGTCGCATCACCGCTCCAGAAAGCCGGGGCCGAGCGGTCGCGGGGCGCGTTCAGATCATCGCCGAGCGCAGCGGCCACGGCCTTCTCGAACCCGGCAGTGATGCGCATCTCGTCGATCACGGGCGTGGCGGCAGGGCCATCGGCACGGCGCAGGAGGCGTTCAAGGCCCTTGGCCTCGGCTTCGAGTTCACGGACCTGACGGTCGGCGTCAGCGAGCCCGGCGCGCGCCGCTTCCAGCGCAGCCTGCGCCTCTGAGAGCCGGGTTTCAGCCTTCTCCTGTGCGGCCTCGGCGCTGTCACGGGCTTCGGATTTGCGGAACCGCTCCTCGACCAGCTTGGTCAGGTCGAATTCGAGCCCGGCGAGTTCGGGCAGGGCCAGCAATTGTGCGCGCAGGCGCTCGACTTCGGCGTCGATGGACGTTTTCCGGCGGGTTTCGGCCTCGACGCGCGAACGCGCCGCCTCGGCCTCGGCCCTTTTCGTCGCAAGGGAAGCATTGGCGGTATCGAGGGCCGCCTCGGCGTCCTTCACCGCATTGGAAGCCATTTCGACGCGAGCCTTCGCTTCGGCCTCCTCGCGCGCTTCGCGTTCGGGGTCGGGCTTTTCGAGGCGTTCCAGCCGTTCGGTCAACTGCTCGACGGTATTCTTCGCATCCGTCAGGCTTTCCTCTTCGCTGGCGATATCGGTGCCAAGGCGCTCTAGTTCGGTTTTCAGCCGGTTCAGATTGTCCTCGGCCGATTTCCGCTCGGTCTCGACGCGGGCGAGTTGCACCCGGACCTGTCCGACTTTTGCCGCCGCCTCGGCCTCTTTCTCGCGAAGGGGGGGTATCTCCTCGCGGGCCTTCAGCGCGGCATTTTCGGCGAGCGCGGCTTCGCGGGTCAGGCGTTCGACATCGGTTTTGGCGGTTTCGAGCGCCTCGCGCGCGGCGGCTTCGCTCGCCTGTGCCGACTGCCAGCGCAGGTGCGCGGAGAGGGCATCGAGCGCTTCGATCTGGCTGGAGAGTTCCTTGTATTTGCGTGCCTTGCGGGCCTGGCGTTTCAGGCTTTCGAGCTGGCGCTCGACTTCGGCCGAGACTTCCGAAAGGCGCTCCAGATTGGTCTCGGCGGCGCGCAGTTTCAGTTCCGCTTCATGGCGGCGCGTGTTGAGACCGGCAATGCCGGCGGCTTCTTCAAGGATGCGGCGGCGGTTCTGCGGCTTCGAGGCGATCAGCTCGGAAATCTGGCCCTGACGCACGAGCGCCGGAGAGTTCGCTCCGGTCGAGGCATCCGCGAAAATGAGCTGGATGTCCTTGCCGCGCACGGTGCGGCCGTTGATCTTGTAGGTCGAACCGGCCTGACGCTTCAGGCGCCTTGTGACTTCAAGGACATCGGTGTCGTTGAAGGCCGGGGGCGCTGTGCGGCTCTGATTGTCGAGGACGAGCGTGACCTCGGCGAGTTCCCGGGGCGGGCGATGCTCCGAGCCCGAGAAGATGAGGTCATCCATCTCCCCGCCGCGCATGGCCCTTGCGGAATTGGCTCCCATCGCCCAGCGCAGGGCTTCCAGAAGGTTGGACTTGCCACAGCCATTCGGGCCGACAATGCCTGTCAGCCCGGGCTCGACATGGAATTCCGTCGGATCGACAAAGGACTTGAAGCCCGCGATGCGTATCTCTGTGATATGCATTCAGGCTCCCTTTGATCCTATTGTTCGTCGCTGGTGGCGGTTTCGGCGTCTGCGTCCGGCGTCTCAACCGTGTCGCTGTCGCCTGTTTCGGGGGCGACAGTCTCCTCACCGTCGCCATCGTCCTCATTGACCTCCGATTCAGTCTCCGGAACGGTTTCCGTTTCGTTAACGGGCGCGGCAAGCGGTTCAAGACCCAGATCGGTCAGGCGGGCGTTCAGGATGTCGCGCGCCCCGTCCGGCGTCTGGAAGCGGCCTTCGGTCACGAGATCGCCATTGATGTAGAAGGTCGGGGTTGCGCGCACGCCGCGATTCTCGCCCTCGGAAACGATTGCAGTGATCTTGCGGAAGACCGCCTCATCGCCAAGGCAGGCTTCATAGGCGGCCTGGTCGAGACCGTGACGCTCGGCAATCGCTCCAAGAGCGGGGCCCGGCTGTCCGGCCTGATAAGCGCGGATCAGTCCACCCTGATTGTCGAAGAGATCGTCCAGCACTTCAAAATACCTGCCATCACCGGCGCAGCGCGCAACCGCGAAGCCCGCCACAGCGAGGTCGGCCGGCGGTGTCGGGAAGTCGTGAAAGTCGAAACGCACGAGGCCAGCGTCGATATATTCATCGAGCACCGGCTTCACCGCGTCGTGAAAGGTCTTGCAGTGATTACAGGTGATCGAGGCATATTCCTCGATCACGATGGGCGCATCGGCCTCACCGAGAAAGTGGATGCCGGCCTCGGTAACCTGTCCGGCGCCGCTCGCCTTTCCAGGCCCGGTATTGTTGCCATTGGCCGATCCGCAGGCGGCAAGCGCAAAGGCGGCGCAAGCCGCGGCAATGGTACGGCGGGTGAAACTCAGCATCTGCATGACCTCGCTATTGGCAGGTTCGCGCGGCGCAACAAGAGGCGCGCCACCGGTTATCCTCAGGTCTTGTCGGTTAGCATGGCCTCGCCGAGCGCCACAATAGCTGCCCGCAGGCGTGGATTCTCAATTCCTCGTGCGGCCTCCTCAATGGCGGCCCGGGCCTCCGGGCTGAGCGGGACTTTCGGCTGCCTTGCGGGCTTCGCGACCGGTTTTGCCGTTGACGTCAGTGGCCCCTGTTTGAGCCGGATGCCAACCACATCACCGCCGGCAGCGACCGAGACACGCTGGCGAATCAGTTCCGACTGGTGCTCGACAATCACCGCCGCCGCCGGCAGGACGTGTACGGTCAGTTCCCGCCCGCGAGGCCCCTTCACCACCTTGCCGGGTGCCGTGACGCGCGCCAGTTTGTCACCGACAATGCTCGACCATTGTGCCTCAAGCCGTGTTGATGACGGTCCGGCCTTGGCGATCGGACCGCCGAGTGCCTTCAGCGCAATGTCGCCGGCGCTGCTCGGGGCAGGGCGCGGGGGGCGGCCACGGCGCTCGCGCAGGCGGGCAAGGGCGCGGGGCGATGTGCGGGACGCCGTTCTGGCGGTTTCGATGCTCATGCGTGTGATGAATGGCGCGCTTCGGGCAGGATGTGCAAGGAGACCGGTTGGTGAACAGTGTGGAGAGGCTGGGGATAAGCGGAGCGCTGCTCGGCTGGTACGAGGCGAACGCGCGCGAACTCCCCTGGCGTGTCGGCCCGGCCGCGCGGGTGAAGGGCGAACGGCCTGATCCCTATCGCGTCTGGCTGTCGGAGATCATGCTGCAGCAGACCACCATCGCCCATGGCACGCGCTATTTCCTCGATTTTACCCGTCGCTGGCCGAGGGTCGAGGCGCTGGCCGCGGCAGAGGACGCCGCCGTCATGGCGGCCTGGGCAGGGCTCGGATACTATGCGCGGGCGCGGAATCTGCTGAAATGCTCACGGGCCGTAGCAGGCGCGGGCGGCAGGTTTCCTGAGACGGCGAAGGCGCTCCAGGCGCTGCCGGGCATCGGGCCTTACACTGCCGGCGCGATTGCCGCGATTGCCTTCGGCCAACCCGAGCCCGCTATTGATGGCAATGTCGAGCGGGTCGCCGCCCGCCTGCTCGCGCTTGAGGGCGAGTGGAAGGTGCAGAAAGCGCGGATCAGGGATCTTGTTGCAGGTGAGGTGCCTGCCGACCGGCCGGGAGAGTTTGCCGAGGCGCTGATGGATCTTGGCGCGACGGTCTGCCTGCCGCGAAAGCCGCTCTGTGAGCGCTGTCCGCTGTCACGGATATGCGCGGCGAAGGCGGAAGGGACCCCTGAGCGCTATCCCGTCAAGCCGAAGAAGGCCGCACAGCAGTCGCGCCGTGGTGCGGTGCTGGTGCGCCTGTCGGGACCGCGCGGCGCGCGACGTGTAGCGCTGGAGCGGCGGCCAGAGAGGGGGCTCCTCGGCGGCATGCTTGGCCTGCCGGGATCGGACTGGACACCGGATCGCAAGCCCGCAACGCCGCCACCGGGTGCCGGAGCGGGCGCGAGGCTTGCCGGCGAGATCGACCATGTCTTCACTCATATCCGGCTGACGCTCGATGTCTTCGTCGAGGAAAGCGAGGGTGGCGAGGGGGTCAGTTATCCGGTGGACCGGGCACTTTCGGACCTGCCGAGCGTCTTTGCCAAGGCGCTTGGCAAGGCGCTGGGTGCGGCATAAGTCGCATTGACCATAACAGTTTTCTTGTCATTCTGAAGATGAAGCTGGAGGCGAGACGATGAAGCGATTGACGGGAACGGCCATATTCATGCTGACGGGGCTGGCGCTGGCGGCCTGCGGTGAGAATCCCGGCGAGGAGCGCGCCGAGGAGCAGACCGACGCATCCGTCAAGATTGCGGAAGCCGATCTTGCATCGGCGCGCGCTGCGGCGAAGGAACTCGGCGAGACACTGAAAGGCCGTCTGCAGGCGGCAATGGGCGAGGGCGGGCCTGTGGCAGCGGTCGATGTCTGCCAGACCGAGGCCCCTGAGATCGCCAACGACATTTCGCAGCGCCTCGGCGTCGATGTTGCGCGCACGGCACCGCGCGTGCGCAACACCTCCAATGCGCCGGACGCATGGGAAGCCGACCAGCTTGAGACATTCCGGGCGGCGATGGCGGCAGGCGAAGACCCGGCTAAGCTCGAAGCGGCGGAGATCGTCACGCTCGAAGGCCAGACGGTGCTGCGCTGGATGAAGCCCATCCCGATGGCTGAGATGTGCGCCACCTGTCATGGCAGTGACATCGCCCCTGAGGTTCAGGCAGCGGTGGCAGAGGCCTATCCCGAGGATGCCGCAACGGGTTTCAGGACGGGTGAGCTGCGCGGGGCGTTCACCGTCACCGTGCCGGTCGAGGCACGGTAGACAGGCTCAGCCGAGCCCCATTTCCTTGCGGTAGCGGCGGCGCAGGAGGTCGATGGGCGCAAGCTCGCCGGGCGTCGCCTCATAGTGCCAGAAGGTCCAGCCATTGCACGCGCTGGTGCGCTGGACATGCGCGCCGAGGCGGTGGATGGAGCCGACATGCTCGCCCGTCGAGAGGCTGCCATCGATGCGCACGCGTGCCATGTGGCGGCGCGAGGGTGAGAAGAGCCGGTCGCCGGGGCGGACATAGCCCTGCTCGACCAGCGTGCCGAAGGGCACGCGCGGCGCGGCGCGGGGCGATTGCGTGATTTCGAGATGTTCCGGATCGAACGGCTGCACGGCCTCCAGTCGCTGGCGGGCGAGGCTTGCATAGGCTGCCTCGCGCTCGATGCCGATGAAGCGCCGGCCGAGTTGTTTCGCCACCGCCGCCGTGGTGCCGGATCCCGCAAACGGGTCCAGCACGAGGTCGCCGGGATTGGAGGTTGCCAGCAGGAGCCGGTGGATCAGCGCTTCGGGCTTCTGGGTCGGGTGCGCCTTGCGCCCCTGATCATCCTTCAACCGCTCCTGGCCGGAACAGATCGGGATGGTCCAGTCGGAACGCATCTGGAGATCGTCATTGGCGGTCTTCAGGGCGTTGTAATTGAAGGTGTAGCGCTTCTGATTGGCAGACTTGGTGGCCCAGATCAGCGTCTCATGGGCATTCTGGAAGCGCGTGCCGCGAAAGTTCGGCATGGGATTGTTCTTGCGCCAGATCACATCGTTCATGATCCAGAATCCGGTGTCCTGAAGAATGGAGCCGACGCGGAAGATGTTGTGGTAGGACCCGATCACCCAGATCGCGCCAGTGTCCTTGAGCACGCGTCGGCAAGCTGCCAGCCAGCTATGGGTGAAGAGGTCATATTCGTCGAAACTCTCGAACTGGTCCCATTCCGCCGTCACCCCGTCCACTTCGGACTGGTCCGGCCGGGTGAGTTCGCCGCCGAGCTGGAGATTGTAGGGCGGATCGGCGAAGATCAGATCGACGGATTTCTCCGGCAGGCGCTCCAGAATGTCGACGCAGTCGCCTTCGATGATCCTGTTGGCTGCAATTTCCATGGTCTCTTCCCGGTGACGAATCGCCTTTCCCCGCAATCGCCACGGATTTGGTGAACGAATGGTTTCGGCTGCTTCCGGTGCCATCATGGCAGACCCTGCGCCTGTGGAAAAGCCAGCGTCTGCGCCGGACGGGTCACACACCGAGCAGGAGTTGGCCGCCCGGGTCCTCAAGCGGGCGGAAGAGGTCGGTGCGCAGGGGCGGGCGCTCGGTGTCGAGGCCGAGTTCCTTCACCTTGCGCATGAAGCGCTTGGCGATCAGTTCCGCAATGGGGCCGCGCCCGCGTCCGCGCTCGAACCAGCGCGCATCATAATCCTTGCCGCCGCGCATTTCGCGGATCGTGTTGATCACGCGGGCGGCGCGGTCAGGGAAGTTCGCGTGCAGCCATTCCTGGAAGATGTCCTTGATCTCGTGCGGCAGGCGAAGGAGCACATAGCCCGCACTCGAAGCGCCGGCCCCGGCGATGGCTTCGAGCAGCGGCTCGATCTCATGATCGTTCAGCGCCGGGATGATCGGTGCGGTCATGGCCGTGACCGGGACGCCCGCCTCGACACAGGCGCGGATGGTATCGAGCCGCCTGGCCGGTGTGGCGGCGCGCGGCTCCATGGTGCGCGCGAGCGAGCGGTCGAGTGTTGTGACCGAGACACCGATGCGGGCGAGGCCCTGGGCGGCCATGGGGGCGATGATGTCGAGATCGCGCAGGATGAGGGCGGATTTCGTCAGCAGGCTCACGGGGTGGCGATGCTCTGCGAGCACTTTCAGGAGCTCGCGGGTGAGCTCCATCTCCTTTTCGACGGGCTGGTAGGCATCGGTGTTCACGCCGAGCGCGATGGGCCGGGGCATGTAGCCCGGCCGGTTCAGTTCGCGCCGCAGCAGTTCCACCGCATTCGGCTTGAAGAAGAGTTTCGATTCAAAATCGAGCCCGGCAGAGAGGCCCTGATAGGCGTGGCTCGGACGCGCGAAACAATAGGTGCAGCCATGCTCGCAGCCGCGATAGGGATTGATCGAGCGGTCGAAATCGATGTCGGGCGAGCGGTTGAAGGTGATGATGGTGCGTGCGGTTTCCTTGGTCACGCTGGTGCGCAGCCGGCGCTCGTCCTCGTGGAGGTCCCAGCCATCATCGAAGGTTTCCCGCGCCTCACGCTCGAACCGGCCCGACGCGTTCGAGAGGGTCCCGCGCCCACGGGTGGCGGCTTCGGGAGCGAGATCGAGCGCGCTCAGATCCTCGCGCGCCACGCGGCCAGTCGGGCTGAGCTTCTGCGAGGGATGTCGCGGGGGTTTTCGATGCGCCTGTGCCATGTGCGAGGCCTAGCATGGCGCGCTGAACATAACAAGAACACCGGTGGCGATGACAGGCTGGGAAATGGTGGAAAACACAAGGTTTGTGCCGGGCAGGGACCGTTCGGGGGCCTTGCTGGCAAGGGGTGGCCTGAGGCGCGAGGGGGATGTCTGTTGCGGCTTCACGCCTCTGGCAGGCGCAGGCGGAATTGCGTGCCCATGGCATCGCTCCTCACCAGCGACAACTCAGCGCCCATCGCCTCGGCAAGCTCGCGCGCAATGGCAAGGCCGAGCCCTGCGCCATCGCGCGAGCCCGAGGCGCTGAAAGGCTGGAACAGCCGCTCGCGGACCCTTGACGGGATGCCTGGGCCATTGTCGGCCACGGTGATCTCGACGCCCGCCCCGTTCGGCCGGGCATGGACGCTGAGCCGTGCCTCCCCGGTGCCGTGGCGGGTCATGGCCTGGGCGGCATTGCGGCTGAGATTGACGAGGATGCGGTGCAGGAATTCCTCGTCGGCGTGGCAGGTCGCGGTCTCGGCCCGGACATCGCGGATCAGGTGGTCGTGTCCGCCAAGCGCCTCGTCGAGGGCTTCGTGGATGATGGGCTCGAGAGCGACGGTCCCGACCCGCGCGTTCAGCCCCTCGCCCTTGCCGAAATTCAGCGTCGCCTGTGCGAGATTGATGGCGCGTTCGAGCGCGCGCTCCAGACGCGGCGCGGCGCGCTGCACCTTCGGATCCTCCGAGCGCGCGATGCCGTCACTGACAAGCTGCGCGGCGGCAAGCGAATTGCGCAGATCGTGATTGATCTTCGCCATCGCCTCGCCAAGCTGGGCCATGCGCTCGCGCTGGCGGAAGGCTGACTGGACGGCGGCCTCAAGCTCGGCAAGCGCGTTCTGGGCGCGTCCGATCTGGTCGGACCGGCGCGTGGTTTCGAGCCTGCGGGTCCAGTCGCGCGGATTGTCGCGGAACTGTTCGACCGAGGCCGTGACGCGCTTGATCGGCCGGACGACATAGAGATAGAGCGCGAGATAGATGAGCGCGCCAACAGCCAGTGCGATGAACAGCGACAGGGCCAGGATGCGCTGGGAGAAGCCGATAAGCGCGGATTTGAGTTCGCCGAGCGGCACCAGTATGTCGAGATATTCGCCCTCTACCGTTGCGTCACGGATGACCAACAGCCGGTCAGGCGAACCGAAGAGTGCGCCGAGCGTGTCACCCACTGCACCAAATGTGCGCAGGCGGTCGGTGTTTACCATGATTGGGGTACCGGGCGGCGGGCGAACCGCATCGAAGAGCTGCACGCGCATGCCATCGACGCCTTCGGCGACGCCGAGAACGCCGGCGCGTTCCAGCAATGCGCGTTCCAGTTCATCCGACACCATGCGGTCGGGCGAGGCATCGAGTGCCAGCACGGCGATACGCGCCTGCTCGACACGGGTCTCGACCCAGTTCGCCCTGTAGTTCGCCGCTGAGGGCAGGAAGACGAGCGCCTCGACCAGAAGGACAAACACGACGGCGAGACCCAGAATGCGCGATGAGAGACCGAAACGCGCTGGCCATCCGGAAGCCCGCGCTGCCGGATGGCTGGTGTTCTCAGGAGGGCGCGCATCCGCTGTCATAGAGCGGAATTAGATCAGGGGATGCGCTGGAGCAAGCTGACCAGCGTCTGGGCCTTCCTGCCAAAGACGAGCGGCTGGAAATGGGCGCTGGCGGCCCGCTTCACGATTTCGCCGCGCGTGGGATAGGCCGGGATGAAATTGGTGAGCGATTTCACATCCTGCCCGTTCGACATGGCATAGGTGACGGTCTGGAGCACGTCGCCCGCCCCTTCGCCGATGATGGAAGCCCCGATCAGCTTGCCCTTGCGGATGATGAGTTTCGCCTCGCCGGAGGGCTTTCCCTCGGCAATCGCGCGGTCATTCTCGTCGAAGGCAAAATGCCCGATCCTGACATTATCACCGTATTTCTGCCGGGCTTCGGCTTCGGTGAGGCCGACCTGCGCAACTTCCGGCGAGGTGTAGGTCACCGCCGGGACGGGCAGGGCGTCGGCCCTGGTGCGCGACTTAAAGAGCGCATTGCGCACGAAGACGCTCGCATGCCAGCCGGCCAGATGCGTAAACTGGCCCTCTCCGGCCACGTCGCCCACCGCCCAGACGCGCGCATTCGATGAGGAGCGGAGATTGCCCCGGGTGAAGATGCCGTTCTTGTCATGATTGACAAGGCCGGCTTCCAGATTGAGCCCGTCCAGAACGGCGCGACGGCCAAGCGCGACGAGGACATGGGAGCCTCTCACCTCGACCGTTTCGCCGTCCTTCTCCGCGGTGACGCTGATGTCGCCTTCGGTTCCGGTGACCTTGGTCGCACCGTGGCCCTGAAGGAAGCAGACGCCCTCGGCCTCGAGCTTTTCCACCGCCAGCGCGGCGTGAGTGGAATCGGCGCGGGCAAGTGCCCGGCCTTTCTCGATCACGGTGACGCGTGTGCCGAGCCGGTTGAAGGCCTGCGCCATTTCCATGCCGATCGGTCCGGCCCCGAGAATGATCAGGTGCTCGGGCTGTTCCGGCACGGTGAAGATGGTCTCATTGGTGAGATAGGGCATTGTGGCGAGGCCTTCGATGGGCGGGACGAAGGCACGCGAGCCGGTGGCGATGACGATGCGCCGGGCCGTGGTCGATGTCGTGGCGGAGACAATCGTCTTCTCGTCGGCGAATTTCGCGGCTTCGCGGATCACGGTGACGCCGAGGCCCTCGAAACGCTCCTGGCTGTCGACCGGGGCGATGGTGCCGATGACGGACTGGACGTACTGGCGCACCTTCTCCCAGTCGGTCTTCGGGGCTGACACCTCAACGCCCATCCGACCAGCCTCGCGGGCCGACTGCGCAGCCTTGGCGACCGAGAGCAGCGCCTTGGACGGCACGCAGCCATGGTTCAGGCAGTCTCCACCCATCTCGGCTTTCTCGTAGAGAACCACATTCAGCCCCAGCATGGCAGCGCCGGCGGCCACAGAGAGCCCGCCAGAGCCTGCGCCGATGACGGCGATGTCGGCCTTGAGCTTGCGGTGGGGCGCAGCGCCGACACTGTGCGGGGCGGCATCGGTCGAAGTGTGGTCGGGGGCCTGCATGTTCTCGGAAGTGTCCGGCGTGCGGGCATTGGGCTTCGCTTCGAAGGTGGTCCTGGTCATCGGGGCGCTCCCTCTTCGAGCCTGGCGGCCGCCTTGCGACCGAAGACTTTCTTGTAGGCGACGGGCAGGAGGCTCACCACGCCGAGCGCGATGCCGGCCGGAATGAGTTGGCGGGCGACTGCGGCGAGGTCGAGTTCCTCACCTGAGGCGAAGACCGCGCCGGCGCCGGCTCCGATCCATGTGTAGGCGAGCACGCCGGGGACGATGCCGAGCGCTGTGGTGAGCAGGTACCAGTGATACTTCGCACCGAGCAGGGCCGGAACGATGTTGGCAATCGGGAAGGGCATGGCCGGCACGAAGCGCATGGCGAACATGTAACTCACCTGGTTTTCCTTGAACTCGCCTTCGATCTTGCGGACATACGTGCCGGCCATGCGGCGCAGCGCGGAACCGAGCGAGGTCTTTGCGGCAAAGAACAGGATGCTTGCGCCGAGCGTCGCGCCGGTCACGGTGGCGATTGTTCCGCCGAGCAGGCCGAACATCAGCCCGCCGGCAATGGTGACCCAGAGCGCGCCCGGGATCATGATCGTCGTGGTGAGCGCGTAGACGGCAATGAAACTGCCATAGGCGAGCACGGGATTGCGATCCACGAAGGCGCGAAGGCCCTCATAATTTTCCCTGAGCGCTGCCAGCGAGAAGAGGTCGAACAGGCCGAAATACCAGGCCGCGCCGAGCGCGGAGGCGATCAGGTAGGCCGGCCAGAGCCGGATCCAGATCGAGGTCTTCCGGGCTGCGGCCTCAGACAAGGGGGCGGCGTCAGGGCTTGCGGTTGCGCTGGTCATGTCGGTGTCTCCGGGAGCGCTCATCTCAGCGCTCGGTGTCATTGAGGTCCCAGTCATACATGTGCGACCGGATGTCGGGGCGGGCCCTGATCTGTTTGGCGAGACCGTCATCGGCATATTGCAGGATGTGATCGATGACGCCCTCTTCGCTGCCGCCGAAATCCTCCTCGAACCATTTGTAGATGCGCGAGACCTGCAGGCGGCCATCGCGGCGGATCCGGACACCGCGCTCGGAATTCACGAAGGCGCGCGCGGCGGCATCGAGTTCGGCGTCGAGCGTCTGTGTGGCTTCCCAGGCCCTGGCGCGGAGGTTCGGACAGCCGATGGAAGCGCAGTTCACCATATAGTGGATGCGCGGCTCGTCCCATTCGGCGCGCAGGATGGCGTGTTCCATGTCGTCGAGGCTGACAAAGCCGCGGCCCGGCACCTCGACGCCGACTTTCTTCCACGGACCGGTGATATAGCCGGAACGGATCGACTTCACGGGGTAACGCTCGATCATGTGGCGGATGGTGACGGCATTGTAGAGATTGGCCCAGGAGACGAACTGCTCCTTTCGGGGCAGGCTTTCCCAGTCCCGGTTCGCGATGCGGTCGATATAGGCGTCGAGCTTTGCACGGTCGGCTTCATTGTCTTTCAGCGCGCCGTAATCGAAAAGGTTGATGCCGTCATCGGAGGGCTGGGTGTAGGCCTGCAGGATGTCGGTCCAGTCGGCGTGCCGGGCGTCGGTGCGGACTTCTGTCTCGGCGGAAACGGGCGAAGTGCTGGCCGTCTGCGCGATCGCGGGCAGTGCGAGAGCGATCAGGGCACCGGCCATAATGGACCGGGAAAGCGCGGTTTCGAGGGGCATGTCGCATGTCCTTTCAGGACGATGTTGGAAACTCCATACCCCTTCCTTACGCGCGTCTGGCGTTTAAGTCCCATCACGCCTGTTGCCGGACCTCTCACGCCTGTGTGAGAGGTGGTGCGAGACAAGTCGACGTCTTTCCTTGACCCGCCGCGCGCGCTCCTGTATCCGACGCGCTTCGAATTCTTCCAGGCCTGCAAATTGAAGAGCCCGTCCGATGACCAAACGCACCCTCCAGGTGAGCCGTCTGCGCCGTTCGCGCAAGCATGGTTTCCGCCTTCGCATGTCGACCAAGAACGGCCGCCGCGTGCTCGCCAAGCGCCGCGCGAAAGGCCGCAAGCTGCTGTCCGTCAAGGTCCGCAAGATCTGATTTCTGACGCGACCGAGACGCCGGAAATCGAACGCATGAAGGCCCGCCGCGAATTCCTGTTCGCGGCCAAGGGCGCTTCAGAACGTCGCAAGTCGGTGGTGGTGCAGGCCCGTCGGCTGCAAGGCGACGACTGCGTGATCCGGGAAGGCTTTACCGCCACGAAGAAGATCGGCAAGGCCGTGATCCGCAACCGCGCCAAGCGCCGCTTGCGGGAAGCAGCCCGTCTCCTCCTGCCCGAACATGGTGTCTGCGGAGTGGCTTATGTGTTCATCGCGCGCCGGGACACCGCAGAGATTGCCTGGGCGCGATTGCTTGACGATGTCAAAAGCGCGCTGGTAGGCCTCGCGCCGCAGCTTGCAAAGCACTAGGTTCAGCGGCAACTCTCGCGCCACGCATCCGCCCCAGACGAAAAGAACGCATCCATGGACCAGAACGACCAGCGCAACTTCCTGATCGCGATCGTCCTGACGGTGATCTTCCTGTTCGCCTATCAGGCGCTGGTGCTCGACCCTGCGGCCAGAGAGCAACAAGCCCGGATGGAGGCGCGCGAGCAGATCGAAGCGTCCCAGCAGGTCACGCCGGATACCGAGGACGCGCCCTCCCGGCGCACCGTCGACATGGAAGAGGCGCTCGCCGCTGATCAGCGCATCCGTTTCGATGCTGGTGCGGTCGATGGCTCGATCCGCCTGAAGGGTGCGCGCCTCGACGATCTCAGCCTGAAGCGCCACCGTGTGACCGTGGACGAGACCTCGCCTGAAGTGCGCCTGCTCTCGCCGGAGAGCACGCAGTTCGGCTATTTCAGCTTCCTCGGCTGGATTGATGCCACGAACCCCGAAGACCCCGGCGTGATTGCCGGATCGAACTCGAACTGGTCCCTCGCTTCGGGATCGCAGCTGACACCCGACAGCCCGGTCACGCTTGAACTCGAACGCGACGGCCTGCGGATTTCCCGCGTGATCAGCGTCGATGACAATTACATGTTCACCTTCGCCGACACGGTGACGAATTCCACCGGCACGGAGATTGTGCTCCAGCCCGTTTCCGCGATCCGCCGCTATGGCGACTGGAAGGCCTTCCTGGAGGCCACCGATCCGGGCTCCTCGCGCAATCTCGGTCTCGTTCACACCGGCCTGATCGGCATGCTCGACGGCAAGCTTGAGCAGCTGAAATACAACACGCTCCAGAAGGGCAAGAAGACCGAGGGCGGCACGTCGAATGAGGGCGGCTGGTGGGGCTTCACCGACAAGTACTGGATGACCACCATTGTGCCGGACCCGAATGGGGCCTTCGAAGCGCGATCCTCCTACACGTCCGCCGTGCGCGATCCGACAGGACGCGAACGCCTCGAGGCACAGGTCTATGGTCAGGTCCTTTCGCTTGCGCCCGGCGAGTCCACGACGCTGACCAACCGTGTCTTCTCCGGCGCCAAGGAGCTCGACGTCCTGCAGCTCTATGAGAAGGAACTGGGTGTCCCGCGCTTCAATGATGCGGTGGACTGGGGCCGGTTCTACTTCCTGACCAAGCCCTTCTTCTGGGCGCTGAAGATTTTCCAGGGCTGGGTCTCGGGGCTCGGCGCGGTGTCCTTCGGTGTGGCGATCCTGATCCTCACCGTGGTGATCAAGGCCATCTTCTTCCCGCTTCAGAACAAGGCCTATGCCTCGATGTCGAAGATGAAGAAGCTCACCGAGCCGATGAAGGAGATCCGCGAGCGCTTCGCCGCGGACAAGCAGCGCCAGCAACAGGAGATCATGAAGCTCTATCAGAAGGAAAAGGTGAACCCTCTGGCGGGCTGTCTCCCGATCCTGATCCAGATCCCGATCTTCTTCGCGCTTTACAAGACGCTCATCGTCACCATCGAGATGCGCCACGCGCCGTTCTTCGGCTGGATCAACGACCTTTCCGCGCCCGACCCGACCGCCATCGGAAACCTTTTCGGCCTGCTCGGCGGCGTGTTCTCGGCTGCCGATGCCAAGAGCGTCTTCCTGATCGGTACGATTATCGGTGTCGGTGCCTGGCCGATCATGTACGGCCTGACCATGTGGGGTGTGCAGTCGCTCAACCCGCCGCCGCCCGACCCGATGCAGCGCAAGATCTTCATGTTCCTGCCCATCGTCTTCACCTTCGTCTTTGCCGGATTTGCGGCGGGCCTCGTGATCTACTGGACCTGGTCGAACGTGCTTTCGCTGATCCAGCAATATGTCATCATGCGCCGCCAGGGCGTGGAGACCCAACTCGACAAGCTGATCAAGCGATTGCGCACGCCCAAGGCGGAAGTGCCGCCCGGTGAGTGAGGAATTCACGGCCGAGGCGATCGAGGCCGGCCGGTATTTCTTCGCGCAACAGGTGGACTTCGTGAAAGGCGCGGTCAGCCTGTCGACGCTGCCGCTCGCCGACCGCACCGAAATCGCCTTTGCCGGGCGCTCCAATGTCGGCAAGTCGAGCCTGATCAACGCGCTGCTGAACCGCAACGGACTCGCGCGCGCCTCCAACACGCCGGGGCGGACACGCGAGCTCAATTATTTCGACCTGACGGGCAGGCTCTACATTGTGGACCTGCCGGGTTATGGCCATGCGAAAGCGCCGAGGACCGAGATTGCGCGCTGGACGAAGCTGACGCGGGACTATCTGCGCGGCCGGGCGACGCTCACCCGCGTGTTTCTGCTCATCGATGCCCGGCGCGGGCTGATGAAGACCGATGAGGAGATCATGAGCATGCTCGACGAGAGCGCCGTGGTCTATCAGATCGTGCTCACCAAGGCCGACAAGGCGAGCGGCAAGGAACGCGCTGCGGCGCTGGACGGACTGGAAAAGGCGCTGAAGAAGCGCCCGGCGGCGCATCCCGTGATCCGGGAGACGAGTTCCGAGAAGGGGACGGGCATTCCGGAACTGCGGGCAGAGATTGCAGGACTGGCAGTTTAGGGGCTTCGCGGCAGCTGACCCCTTCAAATCCTTCCGAAATCGCCCTATCCGGAGCCCCATGAACATGACCCCCCTTGCCGATGCGCCCGGCTTCTCCACCGCGCGGACCCTGTCGGAGGCGCTGCCCTATATCCAGCGCTATGACCGCCAGACCGTCGTCATAAAATATGGCGGCCATGCCATGGTGGACGAGCAGCTGTCGCGCCTCTTCGCCAAGGACGTCGTGCTGCTTAAGCAGCTGGGACTGAACCCGGTTGTCGTGCATGGCGGCGGGCCGCAGATCGGCAAGATGCTCGACCGGCTTGGTATAGTCTCGAGATTCGAGGACGGGCTGCGCGTCACCGATGCAGCGACAATGGAAATTGTCGAGATGGTGCTCGCAGGCGCCATCAACAAATCCATCGTGCGCGGCATCAATGCCGCCGGTGGAAAGGGGGTCGGGCTGTCCGGCGTGGACGCCAACCTGCTCACCGCCATTCCGGCCACGCGCACCCGCCGCGACCCTGACAGCCAGCTGGAGAAGGTGCTCGATCTCGGTTTTGTCGGCGAGCCGGACGCAGTGCATCCGGCGGTGGTCGATACGCTTCTGGCGGCAGAAGAGGACTTCATTCCCGTCATCGCGCCGGTGGGCCTCGGGCCGGAAGGCCAGCATTACAACATCAATGCCGACACCGCCGCCGGTGCGATTGCCGGCGCGCTTGGAGCCTCGCGTGTGCTTTTCCTCACCGATGTGCAGGGCGTGCTCGACAAGTCGGGCGAACTTCTGCGAGAAATCAGGCGGGGAGAGATAGAAGGGCTCATCGCTGACGGAACGGTTTCCGGCGGCATGATCCCGAAACTCGAAAATGCGCGCCGCGCTGTCGATGACGGAGCCGGTGCCAGTGTCATCCTTGACGGGCGCTGCCCGCACGCGATCTTGACGGAGCTCTTCACCGAACATGGTTCAGGCACACTCATTCGCTGATCGGTTGCGCGGCCTGCTGGCTGCGGGCCTTCTCGGTCTCGTATCGCTTGCCGGCCTCGCGCCCGTTGCTCATGCACAGGAGGCCGAGCGCGGCTGGACAATCTGCAATCAGTCGAGCTTCATTGCCGAGACCGCCGTCGGGCGGCCGGAAGGTCGCTCCATCGTTGTCGAGGGCTGGACCAAGATCAAGCCCGGCAGCTGCCGCACGGTTCTGACTGCGCCGCTGCAGACCGGCATTCACTTTCTCTATGCCCGCTCCTCGGCAGCCCATCGCGGCGGCCTGCGGGAATGGTCGGGTGACCAGCCGCTCTGCGTGGACGTGACCGGTTCCTTCGCGGTCGAGAGCCCGCTCAACTGCTCGGCCATGGGGCTTGTGTCGACCGATTTCCGCCCGGTCATGATCGAGCGGCGCACGGGCTGGCGCACGGTGCTGGAGGAATCCGATGAGTTCACCTCGAGCCGGCTGGCACCGAACCGCACGCCGCTGGCGGCGGGTGTGCAGCGCCTGCTGTCCGATGCCGGCATCTTCGACGGCCAGATCGACGGCTATATCGGGCGCAAGACGCGCGCGGCCATCGCCGAATTCCTGAGGATCAAGGGGCTTGCCGCGGACATTTCCGATGCCGATCTGATAGACATTCTGGAGCAGGAGGCGATTTCGCGCGCCCGCAATCTGGGCCTGACGCTGTGCAACCGCACAAGCCAGCGCGTCTGGGCGGCGATTGCGCGGCAGAAATCCGATGGCTGGGAGAGCCGTGGCTGGTGGCAGATCGAGGCGGGTGGCTGCGCCCGCGCGATCAATGAGGAATTGCTGCTGGTGCCGCACTTTGTCTATGGCGAGATGGAGGTGCCCGAAGGCGTGCGCAAACCGCTCAGGGGCTCTGACGCCTTCTGTGTGGCGCGCAGCATGTTCGCCATCACCGGGCGGACCGATTGCGAGGCCAGCGCCTATCGGTCCGAGCTGTTCATCGCCACGCCCGTGCCAGAGGGTGGCAAGCTGGTGCATGAGTTCTTCGAACGCGATTTCGGCGTCATCGAGCCCCTGGAATGAGTGCGGCAGGCCGACCGGAGCCGCGAGCGGCGCTGTCGGGCCGCGACCTCTGGGTCTTCGATCTCGACAACACGCTGTATCCGGCAAGCTGCGATCTCTTTGCCGAGATCGATTCGCGCATGACCGACTTTGTCGCCCGATTCCTTCGGATCGATGCGCATGAGGCGCGCGCGCTGCAGAAGGCCTATTACTGCGATCATGGCACGACGCTGAAAGGCCTGATGAGCCTGCACGGCATGGCGCCTGAAGAGTTTCTGTTTCACGTCCATGAGATCGACCTCTCGCCGCTCCCGGTCTGCGCGACATTGCGCGGTGCGATTGCGGCGCTGCCCGGCCGGAAGTTCGTCTACACCAATGGATCGCGCCGCCATGCCGAGCGCGTGACAAAGCATATGGGGCTTGATCACCTCTTCGACGGCATGAGCGGGATCGAGGACAGCGAGTTTCATCCCAAGCCCGACCAGCACTCCTATGACCTGTTCTGCGAACGCCACGCAGTGGAGCCGGTGCGCGCGGTCTTCTTCGAGGACATGGAGCGCAATCTGGCGCCTGCACACGCCATGGGTTTTGCGACCGTGCTTGTCCATTCCGAGCATGACTGGAGCCATGAGCCCGAAGGCGTACGTCCTGCTGCGCCGCGGACCGACGGGGCAGAGGGTGACCGAGCGGCACATGTGCATTATGAGACCGGCGACCTGACAGGCTTTCTCACCGAATGCCTGTCTCAATCCCTTCCCGAAAAGGACACTGCATGACCGACACCTCCAGCCTGCAAGCCGTGATCGACGCCGCCTGGGAGGTGCGCGTGGAACTGACGACCGAAACGCGGGGCGAGGTTCGCGATGCCGTTGAGGCTGCGCTGGCCGGTCTGGACAATGGCACCTTCCGGGTGGCGTCGCGCGATGCGGAAACGGGCGACTGGGCGGTGCACCAGTGGCTCAAGAAGGCGGTGCTCCTGTCCTTCCGCCTGAACGCCAACCAGCTGGTCAGCGGCGGCTCGAATGGCGGGACCTGGTGGGACAAGGTGGCGTCAAAGTTCGAGGGCTGGGGTGAGGCGGAGTTCGGGGCGGCGGGCTTCCGTGCGGTCCCGCCCTGCGCGGTACGCCGCGGGGCCTATATCGCGCCGGATGCGGTGCTGATGCCCTCCTATGTGAACATCGGTGCCTATGTGGACAGCGGCAGCATGGTTGACACCTGGGCAACGGTGGGGTCCTGCGCGCAGATCGGGAAGCATGTCCACATTTCCGGTGGTGCAGGCATTGGCGGCGTTCTGGAGCCGCTTCAGGCCAATCCGGTCATCATCGAGGATCATTGCTTCATCGGTGCGCGCGCGGAAGTGGCCGAGGGCGTGATCGTGCGCGAGGGCGCGGTGCTCGCCATGGGGGTCTTCCTCTCGCAGTCGACCAAGATTGTCGACCGCGCGAGCGGCGAGGTGCGCTATGGCGAGGTGCCGCCCTATGCGGTCGTTGTGCCGGGATCGCTTCCGGACCCGAAAGGCGGGCCATCGCTTGCCTGCGCCGTGATCATCAAGCAGGTCGATGAACGCACGCGCTCGAAAACCAGCGTCAACGAACTCCTGAGAACCTGAGGGAGGTCGCCATGAAACGCCTCGGAGCACTGCTGATGGCCGCGCTGGCATTGCCGGTTGTTGCCTTTGCCGACAGCAAGGCGGTCCATGGCCGCTGGCTGGTTGCGGGCGGCAATGCCGTGGTGGAGGTCAGAGACTGCGGCGACGGCACGCCTTGCGGTTATCTCGACTGGGTCGATATGCGCCAGGCAAGTTCTGATCGCGACATCAACAATCCCGACCCGGAGCTCAAAGGCCGCCCGCTGATCGGCATGCCGATGCTGTGGGGGTTCCGCGAGAAGGGCTCGAGCTGGGGCCGGGGACGAATCTATGACCCCGAAGAAGGCAAGACCTACGGCTCCAATCTGAAGCGTCTCGACGATGGCAATCTTCGGGTGAAAGGCTGCATCGGTCCGCTCTGCAAGACGCAGATATGGACTCCCGCCCAAGCCAATGCGCAACCGGGGCAGGGCGGTCAATAGCGCCTGGCGTCAGTCGACGGAGTCCTCGACATCGTCGGCCGTGTCTTCAGCCCCATCCTCGATATCCTCGCCAGCCTCTTCGAAATCATCATTGCCGCAGGCGGCGATCGCGAAAGGTGCCGAGCCGAGCAGCACCGCCAGAACCAGTTTCTTCATGTCAGAATCCTCTTGCGTTTGGGGCGGCCGGCAGAGTGGCCGCTCCTTTTCAAACGCGGTGCATGTGAACAGGTTCCGGCTGGCCGCGACGGGCCTGTCGTTCCGCAGCGGGACAGGTAAATGACCGCGCCGATTCGCGCGCGCGGCGATGATTGCGTTGTCAGTGGTTTTGGCAGCGTTGTCAGATATGCAGCACGCCCTGCTTGGTCTAACGGCAGAGGTTGCAGGCATCCTCAAGCGCTGGTGCGTGCCTTGCAGTGCCCGGTCGAACAAAGGCAGGCCGGAATGCCTGTGGTGGGACATGGTGGGGTCGCCCGCGCGCGGTGTCGGCCAGGAGTAAAAAGGGTCATACATGAACGGATATCGCGGCGATCTGAGCGATCTGGGTGTTGTTGGCGTGAAGGTGCGTCGCAACTGGAACGAGGCGCGTCTCTATGAAGAGGCGGTGCGCACGGGCGAGGGGGAGGTGGCCGCAGGCGGCCCGCTTGTGGTGAAGACCGGCGCGCACACGGGTCGATCCGCGAAGGACAAGTTCACGGTCCGTGATGCGGCGACTGAAAACACCGTCTGGTGGGACAATAATGCGTCCATGACGCCTGAGCATTTCGAGGCACTCTGGTCGGATTTCCGGGCCCATCTCGAGGGCAGCGAGGTCTATCTTCAGGAACTCTTCGGAGGTGCCGATCTCGACCATCGCCTGCCGGTGCGGGTGGTCAACGAACTCGCCTGGCATTCGCTGTTCATCCGCCACCTCCTGCGTGTGCCGGAGGCCGCCGAGTATGAGGGGTTCGCGCCGCAATTCACCATCATCAACTGCCCGAGCTTCCGCGCCGATCCTGCGCGCCATGGCACGCGATCTGAAACCGTGATCGCTGTGAATTTCGACAAGAGGCTCGTCCTGATCGGCGGCACCTCCTATGCCGGCGAGACGAAGAAATCGGTGTTCACCATCCTGAATTACCTCCTGCCCGAAAAGGGTGTCATGCCGATGCACTGCTCGGTGAACACGTCAGACGCCGACGACGCCGCAATCTTCTTCGGCCTGTCTGGCACCGGCAAGACGACGCTTTCGGCCGATGCCTCTCGCGTGCTGATCGGCGATGACGAGCATGGCTGGTCGGAGAACGGCCTCTTCAATTTCGAGGGTGGCTGCTACGCCAAGATGATCAGGCTCTCGCCCGAAGCCGAGCCGGAGATCTTCGCCACGACGAAACAGTGGGGCACGGTGCTCGAAAATGTCGTGATGGACCCTGAAACCCGCGAGCTTGACCTCGATGACGGCACACTTGCTGAGAACTCCCGCGGGGCCTATCCGATCTCGGCCATCCCGAACGCGTCTCTCAACGGGCGCTGCGGCCAGCCGAAAAACCTCATCATGCTGACCTGCGACGCGTTCGGCGTGATGCCGCCCATCGCGAAACTGACCCCGGCGCAGGCCATGTACCATTTCCTGTCGGGCTACACCGCCAAGGTGGCGGGCACCGAAAAGGGCGTGACCGAGCCGACGGCGACCTTCTCGACCTGCTTCGGTGCGCCCTTCATGCCGCGCCATCCTTCGGAATACGGCAATCTCCTGCGCGACCTGATCGCGAAACATGATGTGACCTGCTGGCTCGTCTCCACCGGCTGGACCGGTGGGCCGCACGGGCAGGGCCATCGGATGCCGATCGGGGCAACGCGCGCGCTGCTGAATGCTGCGCTCGATGGCTCGCTCAACGATGCAGAGTTCCGCACAGACGAGACTTTCGGCTTCCGCGTTCCGACCGAGCTTGAGGGCGTGGACGCCAAGATCCTCGACCCGCGTTCCACCTGGGCCAACCCTCAGGCCTATGACGACCAGGCCGAACGGCTTGCGGAGATGTTCATCGAGAATTTCCGCATCTTCGAGGCCCATGTCGATGCTGAGGTGCGCGACGCTGCCCCGCGCCTGCGCGCCCACGCCTGATCGGACGCAATCGGGCGGCCCTCAACCCGGTATCCGGCCGCCCGCGCTTGCCAAGCCCCTCATGGGCGTCCTATCCCGATGGCAATAGAAAACAATCGCCAAGGGAGAGGCAGAGATGAGTGTGACCGAGCCGGCACCTGCGCCGACGCAGAAGGGTTTCCTCGGATGGGTTGAGCGCGCGGGCAACCGTCTGCCGGACCCGGTCTTCATCTTCCTCTACCTGATCATCTTGCTGGTGCTGATTTCCGTTGTCTGCGCCATGCTCGGCGTTTCGGCGGAGCATCCGACCAAGACCAATCCCGATGGCACACCCTTCATCGAGCGGGCCGTGAGCCTGCTGGACCCGGCCAATATCCAGCGGCTCTGGGTTGATATGCCGACGACATTCACGCATTTTCATCCACTGGGCTATGTGCTGGTGGTGATGCTGGGGGCAAGCGTTGCAGAGCGCTCAGGCCTGTTTGCGAGTGCAATTCGCGGGGCCGTGCGCGATGCGCCGAAAGCGCTTCTGACGCCGATGGTGGCGCTCATCGCCATGCTCTCGAACCATGCCGCCGATGCGGGTTATGTCGTGATGATCCCGCTTGCGGCGATCATCTTCGCTGCCGCCGGGCGTCATCCGCTGGCAGGGATCGCGGCGGCCTTTGCGGGCGTTTCCGGCGGCTTCTCGGCGAATATCGCGCCGGGCCAACTCGATGCGCTGCTCTTCGGCATCACGCAGACCGCTGTGACCGGCAGCGGGATCGAAAGCGACTGGACCGTCAACTTTGCCGGAAATCTGTATTTCATCACCGCGCTTCTCTTGTTTTACCTGCCGATCGTCTGGTTCGTGACCGATGCGATCATCGAGCCGCGTCTCGGAAAGTGGCGCGCGAGCCCCGAACAGGCCGCCCAGTTCGGCGACGAGGACAAGCCGCTCTCGCCGGAGCAGAAACGCGGTCTCGGTCGCGCTGGCCTCGCCATTCTCGCCGTGATCGGTCTCTGGACATTCATGACCATCGGGCCGGGAACGCCGCTTTACCTGACCGATGGCGACTATGTCGCACAGGGCCTGACGACCGAAGCCATCGCCGAGAAGGAATGGTATGACAGGCTCGGCCCGTTCTTCCAGTCGCTGGTTGCAGGTTTCCTCATCCTGTTCCTTGCGGCGGGCTGGGCCTATGGTGCCGCCGCCGGAACCATTAGGAACCACCGGGAACTCGTGAACATGATGGCTGAGGGCATGAAGGACATGGGATATTATCTCGTGCTCGCCTTCGCCGCAGCGCATTTCGTGGCCATGTTCAACTGGTCCAATCTGGGCCTGATTTCGGCCGTGCACGGTGCTGACGCCATCAGGGCATCAGGACTGCCGCTACCGGTCGCGCTCGGCCTCATCGTGCTTTTCACGGGCGTGTTGAACTTGTTCGTCGGGTCGGCCAGCGCGAAATGGGCGCTGCTCGCTCCGGTTCTGGTGCCCATGCTGATGTTGCTCGGCGTCAGCCCCGAAGGCGCGACCGCCGCCTATCGGGTTGGCGACGGAGCAACGAACATCATCACACCGCTCATGGTCTATTTCCCGCTTGTGCTGGTATTCGCGCAGCGCTGGCAGAAGGATTTTGGCCTGGGTAGCCTGACCGCCATGATGATCCCCTATGCGGTCTGGATGCTGATATCCGGTGTGATCCTTGTCATGATCTGGATTCTCCTCGGCATACCGCTCGGGCCGGGAGCGCCGGTCGGTTTTGCCCTGCCGGGAGCTGGCTGACGCGATGGTCACGGACGACACACTGACGGCGAGCGGGCTCGACCCTGTCGCCATCGCCCAGTCGCTCATCCGCGTGCCCAGCATCACGCCCGACAGCGGTGCCGGCATCGAGGCGCTGGAAGCGGTGCTGAAACCGCTCGGCTTTGCCTGCCGCCGGCTCGATTTTGGTGACACGGCGAACCTCTATGCGGAGCTGCGCGAGGGGGAGGGTCCGAACCTCTGTTTTGCCGGACACACCGATGTCGTGCCGCCCGGCGACATCGATGCCTGGAGCGTCGATCCTTATGCCGCCGAGATCCGTAACGGCCTGCTGATCGGGCGCGGCGCGGCGGATATGAAGGGCGCAATCGCGGCCTTTGCCGTGGCCGTGGCCGACGTTCGGACGGTGCGACGGGAAAGCGGGCAGGGCGCGCTGCCGGGGGCGCTCAGCTTCCTCATCACCGGCGACGAGGAAGGCCCCGCCCATGACGGCACGTCGCGGGCGCTCGATCAGCTCATGGCCGAAGGCGTGCAACTCGACGCCTGCATTGTCGGCGAGCCGACAAGCGAGGACCATCTCGGCGACATCATCAAGAATGGCCGGCGCGGCAGCCTGAACATCGTGATCCGTGCGGAAGGTCGTCAGGGCCACGTCGCCTATCCCGACAAGGCGGCCAATCCGGTCATGGGCCTGCTCGATTTCCTGTCTGATCTGCGCGCTGTGCCACTCGATGACGGAGCGGAGGGCTTCCAGCCCTCACGGTTGGAGGTCACAACCATCGACGCCGCCAATCCGGCCCACAATGTCATTGCTGCGCGCGCGAGTGCGAAGGCCAATATTCGCTTCAACACCCATCACACCCGCCAGTCGCTGATCGACCGGCTGAACGCTGCGGCCTCCACCTTCAATGGACGCGGAGAGGTTCAGGTGACGCTTGAATTCGGTGGCTCGGGGGAGGCCTTCTACTCTCCACCGGGCCATCTGGTCGAGGCGCTTGCCATGGCGGTTGCCGCCGAGACGGGCCGCCGACCGGAGCTGTCCACCGGTGGCGGCACCTCGGACGCCCGCTTCATCCACAAGGCGTCTCCGGTGGCCGAACTCGGCCTGAAGAACGAGACCGCCCACAAGGTTGACGAGCATGTGCCCGTCGCCGACATCCAGCGCCTGACCCGGATCTATGCCCGCGCCATCAGGGGCTTCTTCGCCTGAGTGCGCTTGTGCCAGACTGGTACCGTGGACGGGAGTTTCTCACCTTTCGAGCTTCGCACCCGCCGCTTCACCTCGGCGAATGTGCAGCGCATGCTGGAAACCGGCATCATTGCGGCGGGCGAGAAGCTTGAACTGATCGGTGGGAAGCTGCTCGAATTGGCACCGCAGGGCCCTCTCCACTGGGGCTATCTGCAGAAGCTTGTGAGTTTCCTGCTTCGGAACCTTCCGCGGGAACTGGACCTCGCAAGTCAGGGCCCCTTGCGGCACGGTTCTGAGGATGAACCGGAACCGGAAATCTTCATCCTCCCGGCCGGAATGGATGTGAACGCGGTGCGTGGCCACCATGTGCGGCTCGCCATTGAGGTGGCCGTGTCGAGTTTCAAATTCGACAGCACGGTGACACGCGATCTCTACGCCCGTTTCGGTGTGGCGGAATACGGGATCGTCAGCCCGGAGACCCGCCGGACCCATGTCTACAAGCTCGTTCCAGCCTGCGGTTATGGGACACCGGAAGGGTGGAATTCGACGGCGTGCTGAAGGTGGCGGGCCTTTCGCTCTGCCTTGCCGAACTCTTTCCTGCCGAGGAAAACGGGCCCGGTCAGGAAAACGGATCCGGCTCGTAGTCGACCCGCGTGAGGTAAAGCCCGTCTGGCGGGGCGACGGGGCCGCAGAGCGAGCGGTCGGCAGCCGCGAGAATCTCTGTGATCCATTCCGGTGCCTGCCGGCCGCGTCCGACCTCCACGAGCGAGCCGACAATGGAGCGCACCTGCCGGTGCAGGAAGGAAGGCGCGTGGCACTCCACCGTCACGCGCTCGCCCGCGCCTTGTACGCTGATAGCGCTCAGCGTGCGCATGGCGCTGTCGGCCTGGCACTCGCTGTCGCGGAAGGTGGAAAAGTCGTGATGGCCGGTGAGCGCCTGCGCGGCACGGTCCATCGCTGCGGTATCGAGCCGCACGGGCACCCGCCAGGCAAGCCCTGCTTCGAGGGCGAGATTGCCCCGCCGGTTGACGATCTCGAAGCGATAATGGCGCGCGCGGGCTGAAAACCGCGCCTCGAAAGTCAGTGGCACCTCGGCGCAGGCGACGATGGCGACGGGGGCCGGGCGCAGATGGGCGTTGAGCGCATCGGCAAGTTTTGAGGGGTGGATGTCACGCGCCAGATCGACATGCGCGACCTGGCCCTTCGCGTGGACCCCGGCATCGGTGCGCCCGGCAGCCTGTATCGTGGGCGGCTGTCCGCCATTCAACTCGGCCAGCGCGCGCTCGACGGCCTCCTGGACGCTCGGCTGGTCGGCCTGTCGCTGCCAGCCGGCAAAGGGGCCGCCATGATACTCGATCTTCAGGGCAAAGCGCGCCATCAGCCGAGACGGGTGCCGGGCGGGATGGGCGTTCCGCGCAGGAAATCCTCCGCCGCCACGGGCCCCTTGCCCGGGCGCTGCACGCGTGTGATGCGCACCGCGCCGTCGCCCGTGGCCACGGCGAGCCGGTCATCGAGGACGGTGCCCGGCGGTTCACTGGCGTCCAGATGCGTCCGCGTGCTCATCAGCGCCTTCATGCGCAGGGGCTCGGGCGAGCCTGATGGTGTCCATTCAAACCAGGCACCGGGCAGGGGCGCAAGGCCACGCACCTGCCAGTCAATCTCGCAGGCGCGCTTCGTCCAGTCGATGCGTTGGTCGGCACCCGTGATCTTGGCGGCATAGGTGACGCCGTCTTCTGGCTGCGGATGCGGTGTCAGGCTGCCGCGTTCGAGCGCGGCGAGCGCGCGCGGCAGGAGGTCGGCGCCGAGGCGGGCGAGGCGGTCATGCAGCGTGCCAGCGGTGTCGTCTGGCTGGATGGCGGTTGCTTCCGACATCAGCACGGGGCCGGTGTCGAGGCCCGCTTCCATCTGCATCACCTGGACGCCGGTTTCGGTGTCGCCCGCCATGATGGCCCGCTGGATGGGTGCGGCGCCCCGCCAGCGCGGCAGGAGCGAGCCATGCAGGTTGATACAGCCCATGCGCGGGGCATCGAGCACAGGCTGCGGCAGGATCAGCCCATAGGCGACGACGACGGCGAGATCGAGCGCCAGCGCAGCAAATTCGGCCTGTTCGGGCGGCTTCCTTAGGGATTTCGGCGTGCGCACGGGCAGGCCGTGGGCCTCGGCGAAGGCGTGAACCGGGGTCGGGCGGTCCTTTCTGCCACGTCCGGCCGGGCGGGGCGGCTGGGTGTAGACGCAGGCCACTTCATGGCCGGCCGCAATGATCTCGGCGAGGGCGGGAACGGCAAAGTCGGGAGAGCCCATGAAGGCAAGGCGCAAGGTCATGATCGCTCAGGGTCAAATCGGCACTGGGCCGTTTCCTTGACCCATGCGCCGCCATCGTCAAGGCAGGCGGCGCGGGAATTGGCTGTCGCGATCCAGCTTCCGGTGAGGAAGAGAAGAATAATGAGCATGAGGATCAGCGCCGATCCGGCGGCGGCATATGCCCAGCGTTTGAGGCTGGAGTCCGGTCTCAAGCCGCTGCGGGTTTCAGGCGTCTCGCCTTCTTGACCTTGTCCACAGCGCGCTGGCGCTTGAGGCGCGAGAGGTGGTCGATGAAGAGCGTGCCTTCGAGATGGTCCATCTCATGCTGGATGCAGACCGCAAAGAGGCCGGTGGCCACTTCCTCAACCTCGTTTCCGTCATAGTCGAGATACCGGATGCGGCACTCTGTCGGGCGCTCGACTTCCTCGAACACATCCGGCACCGACAGGCAGCCCTCCTCATAGGGGGCGGTGTCTTCGGTAAGCGGCAGGATTTCAGGGTTCACGAAGTATCGCGGCTGGGGCTCCTCGTCTTCTCCGGAGAGGTCCATGACAATCACGCGGAGGGGCACGCCGACCTGGATGGCGGCGAGACCGATGCCGGGCGCGGCATACATGGTTTCGAGCATGTCATCCATGAGCTTTCGTACCTCATCAGTCACGCCGCCTTCGACGGGTTTCGACACTTCCTTGAGACGCGGGTCCGGAACGGTGAGGATTTCTCTGATGGCCATGGCAGGAAAATAGGAAGCAAGCGCGCGGTGGTCAATTCCACCTATTCGGCCGCCTCATTCGCGTCATCCTCGTCAAAGCGCAGGTCGCGGTTGCGGTCGGGCAGGCGGAGGGGCTCGCTGACGCCATCAAGCGTGGCCAAGGGTTTCGCACCGGCCTGCGCGATCTGCAGGGCCTCGAACTTGCGCGCCTTGGGCAGGACATTGGCCTCCAGCGAGCCAACGAAACTGTTATAGGCATTGACCGAGCCGTGCATCGCCTTGCCGAGCTTCTCGACATGGCCACCCATGGCAGCGATGGAATCATAGAGCTGGCGGCCAAGATCGGCAGCCTCTCGGGCATTGCGCGCCGATTCCTCCTGCCGCCAGCCATAGGCGACGGCCTTGGCCAGTGCGATCAGGGTGGACGGCGTGACGATCAGCACCTTGTTGCGAGCGGCATAATCGAAGAGGTCGCGGTCGACCTCCATCGCGCCGGCATAGAATTGTTCGCCAGGCACATACATGGCGACAAAATCCACCCGGTCCTCGAAATCCCGCCAGTATTCCTTCGCCGCCAGCCGCTTGACATGGTCGCGCAGCTTGCGGGCATGGGCTTCGAGATGGGTGCGCCTGGTCGCCGCGTCGCCTGCTCCCGCCGCCTCGATGAAATCCTCCACCGAAACCTTTGCATCGACGACCATTTCGCGACCGCCCGGCATACGGATGATGACATCGGGGCGCAGCCGTCCGCGCTCCGTCTGGTCATTGTTCTGCTCGATGAAATCGGCATAGCCGGACATGCCTGACAGCTCGAGCACATTGCGCAGGCTCTCCTCACCCCAGCTGCCGCCGCCGCGCGGGGCCGAGAGGGCCGTGACCAGCTTGCCGGTCGTGGCATTCGTGCGGGCAAGCCCTTCACCGATGGCCTTGATCTGCTCCTGCAAGGTCGAGCGATCCTCGGTGCGCACCTTCTCGATGAGGTCGACGCGCTCTCGAAACTCGCGGAACGTCTTGCCGATCGGTTCCATGAGCCGTTCGAGATCGCCGCGCGCACCTTCCTTGTGTTTCTCGAAGGTGGCGTTGGCGATTTCCATGAACTGACCCGTTGCGCGGCGCATGACCGATTGCGCCATCTCGGCAAAGCGCTGCTCGTCCTCGGCCCGGCGCGCTTCCGCAGCGGCGAGTTTCTCGCGGAAATCATCTGTCACCGCGCGCTGGTTGCGCAATTGCTGCACAACCTCGTCGCGATCCTCGCTCAGGTGCGCGATCTCGAACGCCGCAAGCTTCTGCGCATTCTCAGCGTCGCGCACCTCGGAAATCAGCTGGCCGCGTCTGTAGAGATACAGTCCGGCGAGCAGAAGGAGCGCGCCAAGGAGGCCGAGATGGACAGGATCGAGGCCGAGCTGGCCGATGGTGACACTGGAGTTCATGCAAGTTCCCTAAACCGATTCGCACCGCAGGGATGCGAACGGTCGGAACCTAACAGGAACACCGCTCCAGAACAAGTGCAGAACTCGTGCGCTGATCAGACATTGAAGCGGAACAGCATGACATCGCCATCCTTGACCACATAGTCGCGGCCCTCGGCGCGCATCCTTCCGGCTTCCTTGGCACCGGATTCCCCGCCATGAGCGACATAGTCCTCGAAAGTTATGGTCTCGGCGCGGATGAAGCCTTTCTCGAAGTCGCCATGGATGACGCCTGCCGCCTGCGGTGCGGTCCAACCCTTGCGGATGGTCCAGGCGCGGGTCTCCTTCGGGCCAGCGGTGAAATAGGTCTGAAGGTCAAGCAGGGTGTAACCGGCGCGGATCAGGCGGTCGAGACCGGGCTCGTCAAGGCCGATATCGGCCAGGAATTCGTCGCGCTCATCATCGTCCAGCATTGCGAGTTCCGCCTCAATCTGCGCTGAAATCACCACGCAGGGCGCGTTTTCGCTATCGGCATCGGCCTTCACGCGTTCGGAATGGGCGTTGCCGCCGGCGGCTGAGGCCTCATCGACATTGGCGATGTAGAGCACGGGCTTGGAGGTCAGCAATTGCAGCATCTTCCAGTTGCGCCGCTCATCCTTCGGCACGTCGGCGCGCCGGGCGGGGCGGCTATTGTTGAGTTCCGCGAGCGCGAGATCGATCAGTGCGAGCTGGGCCTTGGCGTCCTTGTCGCCGGAATTGGCTTTCTTCACGAGGCCGGCCTGGCGCTTTTCGAGGCTTTCGAGGTCGGCGAGCATGAGTTCGGTCTCGACGGTTTCGAGATCGGCGATCGGATCGACCTTGCCCGCCACATGGGTGATGTCGTCATCCTCGAAGCAGCGCAGAACATAGGCGACCGCGTCCACCTCGCGGATATTGGCAAGGAACTGGTTGCCGAGCCCTTCACCCTGGCTCGCGCCTTTCACGAGGCCTGCAATATCGACGAAATTCATCCGCGCGGGCACGATTTCCTTCGATCCGGCCACTTCAGCGAGCTTGGCGAGGCGCGGCTCCGGAACGGCGACTTCGCCGACATTCGGCTCGATGGTGCAGAAAGGGTAATTGGCCGCCTGCGCAGCCGCGGTTCGGGTGAGGGCGTTGAAAAGGGTGGACTTTCCCACATTTGGAAGGCCGACAATGCCGCATTTGAAACCCATGGGGTGAACTCCGTTATGTGTCGCGGGCGGACCGGGCCGCTCACTCGCCTCTCAGGCGCTACAGGCTGGCGCTGCATGGCAAAGTCGGTAGTATTGTCAAGGAATCAGTGTCGGATCCGCCTTTCTGGCTGCGGATTCGGGAAACCGGGAGGGCTTCATGGCCTATGATGTCTACGTCGTGGCCGCCAAGGCCGATCGCGACATGGCGCGGCTGGTGACGCGTCGCCTGCGGGCCCTGAAGATGAAGGTCTTCTATGACGCCAAGGATGAGGACGATGTCTTCACCTCCAAGGAAGCCCGCAAGCTCGAACAGTCAGACAGCGTGCTGGTGCTCTGGTCGCAGGCAGCGGTCGAAAGCGACGAGGTGCGGGCTGCGGCAAGCCAGGGCTACTCCAACAAGCAGCAGCCACTGGTCCAGGTCACACTTGATGGCACGGTGCCCTATGAGCCGTTTTCGGCAGAGACGCTGCACAGCCTCGAGGGCTTCACCACGCGCACCAATACCGAGGGCTGGTACGTCGCCGTGGAGACCCTGGGCGGTTATCAGGGGCGCAAGGATCTGCGCGCCTGGATGGACTTCAAGGCGAGTGACGCCGACGCGCAGGCCGCATGGCTGAAAGCGCACCCCGATGATCCGCTTGCGGTTGCGGCGCGTCCGAAGGCGAGCGATGCCGCGCGCAAGGAAGCGGTGGCCTCCAAGCCGGAGAAATCCCCGGAAGTATCCGAAGCGCCGTCCCCTGCGGGCAAGGCGGCGGCTCTTACGGGGGCGGCCGCAGCGGGACTGGCGGCGCGCACTGGCGAGACACCTGAGGCGGTCCAGTCCGGTTCGGGCGTGGCGGCTGTGGGAACCATCGGCGCGGGCGCGGCGGCGACGGCGGTCCCGGCCTCTTATGATGAGGACATTGGCGGCATGGGCTGGGGCATGCTGCTGCCTGTTCTGCTCGGCATTCTTGCCATGCTCTGGCTCGCCTGGCTCTGGCGCACCGGCTACCAGCCGGGCGCTATGCCGCCGGCATCCTCCCAGGCCGTTGTGGCGCGTGCCTGCCCGGCGGGGCAGATGCCGAGATCCATGCTCAACATTCTTGAGCCGAGTGGGTCGATCATCGTCGACGAATAGCTCGCAGGCCTCAGCTCTCGGCCCAGAGGCGCAGGAGATTGGCCTGTATCTTGGACAGGGTGAGGCTTTCGGCTGACTGGGGGTCGAGGCGCCCGGCGAGGCTGTGGCGCAAATTGGCGAGATCGAAAAGCAGTTCGCGCTGCTCCACGCCGCGGATGCGCGACTCGATCCAGCCAACAAAGGCGAGCCGTTCTCCGCCGAGGAGCGGTGCGACCTGGTGCAGGGCGGTGGAGGGATAGAGGACGAGATCGCCAGCGGCAGGTTTCAGGGCCTGCGTCATGCCCGGCAGTTCGATCACCAGTTCGCCGCCTTCATACTCGCCGGGTTCGGAGAGGAAGAGCGTGTAGGAGAGGTCGGTGCGGATGCGCTCGGCCACCGGCCCCATCAGCGCATTGTCGACATGGTATCCATAGCCACCACCGGCGCGTGTGCGGCTGATGAGCGGCCGTGTGAAGCGTTTCGGCCAGGCCGCGGCGGCAATGACGGGGTGGGTGCGGACGGCTTCGAGCAGGTCCTCGCGCAGCTTTGCGCCGGTGCGGCCCGAGAGGTCGGCCTGCTGATTGTGCTTCACCTCTCGCGCGACCTGACCGGCCGTGGCCTGGCCTTCGGTCCAGCTGAGGCCTGCGGTACGGTTTCGCACCGATTCCAGCGTTTCAGCGGTCAGGAGCTTCTGGATGGTGATCAGCATGATGGCACTCTTGTGAGACTGAATTGCATTTACTCTTATTCTGTGCATGTTTCCGGTGGAGATGTGCGCAAAGTCAATCGCACAGGCAATTTCACCAGGAATGCAGTGATGAAAATCGTTCATAAGTCATGGACCGGGCTCGGACTTGGAGCAGCGCTTGCGGGCACGGCCCTGCTTGGCGCTTGTGGAGGAACCGATACGGCCGATACCGGCGAGGATGCGGGCGTGACGCAATCGCAAACGGCTGCCGATTCCGCCGGGGAGTCCCCCGCGCCTGCCGTCACGGCGGTCGGCGAGGGCGAGGGAGAAGGCGGTGAAGGTGAGGGCACGGGCGGCGAGGGCGGGGTGAATGTCGCTGCGGCTGCAACCGATCCGGTCGTCTTCCGCTCCGCGCTCGCGATCACGGCGGCCCATGTCATCGCCGCGCGCGATGCCTATGCCATCGGCGAGACCCGGGCTGCGGCGGAAATGTTCGCCCATCCCGTCAGCGAAGTGCTCTACGACATGCAGGCGGTGTTTGCCGCGCGCGGCGTGGAGAGTTTCGACCAGCTCCTTATCGATGCCTCCACCGCCGCGATTGACCGCGCCGATGCGAGCGATATCCGACGCCAGGCCGACGCCATCCTTGCACGCCTCGATGCGGCTGCTGCGTTCGCGCCGGACAGCGAAATGAGCGCGGCCGGAATCGCAGCCGGTGTGACCGCCGACCAGATCAGCCGTGCCGTCGATCTCTACCGCGGCGCGCTCGCAGATGAGGCCTACGAGCCCTATCTCGATGGCTATGGCTATTACATGACGGCGAAACGGGCCTTCGCGTCCGAGGAAGAGGCGATTCGCGCGGAGCAGCCGGAGTTGGCCGCTGCCATCGAGGCCGTGCTTGAAATGCTCGCCACTGCCTATCCGACCGTGGAGCGTCCCGAAACGCTCCGCGGCGATGCAGGTGCGCTGGCGGTTGCGGTGGCGGAGATCCTGCTTGAGCTCTAGGCAGCAGAGCGGCGACGAATCGTGCGTGCCGGCCACGGTGCGCTGACGCCGCCTCTTGCCGGGCGCGGCGCATCCTGAGAGTGTCGCTTTCATGTTGCGATCCGTGTCCGGCCTGTCGGCCTTTTTCCTTGCGCTCACCTCCTGCCAGACGCCTCCGACGCCGCCGGGGGACGTCGCGCTGGTGGAGCGGCCTGACGGGCAGGTCATGGCCTATGTCATTCCGCCCGCGCCTCCCGAGAGCCAGCTCATCGCGGACTTCCTTGTCGGACGTATCGCAGAGCAGACCAATGAGCCAGACGTGGCGGCGGAGCGCTATGCGCGCGTTGCGGCGGTGCGCACCACGGATGTGGAGATCGCCGAGCGCGCCATGTTTGCCGCGCTTGTGGCGGGCGACTATCAGGCCGCCCGCGAGGTCGCGCTCGCCGCGCCAGGCTCGGTGCGGCTGGACGGCTCGCTTGTCCGGCTCGTGCTCGGCGTGGAGGCGATACGCGACGGCGACAGCGAGTTGGCGCTCGAGCGGCTTGAGGGTGGACGGCTCGCGCCGTTCAACCGGATCATTGCCGGCGGCATGGCCGCCTGGGCTGCGCTCGATGCGCAGGGGCTGGAGGCGGCCCGCGCTGCGCTTGAGGAATCGCGCACCGGCGACCCGCTGTTTGACGGCGTGACCGACTATCAGCTCGGTTTCATCGAACTGGCCGCCGGTGAGGAAGAGGCCGCACTTGCCACTTTCGAACGCGTCTGGGCCACAGGTGTCCGTCTCGCCATCGGTGCCGAGGCCCATGCCCGCCTGCTCGCCTCGCGTGGCGAAACGGCGCGGGCGATGGAGATCATCGGGGCTTTCCGGGAGAGGGTCGGGCCCAATCCCGCCATTGAGCGGCTGGCCGGTGAGATTGCCGCCGGGCAGCCGATCAGCAACGGCGCGCTCGACATGCGCGAAGGTGCGGCGGGCGCGGTCTATGCGCCATCGGCGGCGCTTGCGGCGCTGACACGCGACGATCAGGCAGGCGTCTATTTCACGCTCGCCCTCGCGCTCGACCCGGATTTCCATGCCGCGCGCACGCTCTGGGGTGACGCGCTGGACCGGGCTGGACGTCTGGAGGCGGCGGCTGACGCGCTGATGGCGGTGCCGCGCGAGAGCGCGTTCTACGCCAATGCGCGCGCCCAGCTCGCCTGGGTCTACCGCCGCATGGGGTTTGACGAGGCTGCCATTTCAACGGCCGAGGACGCACTCGGCTTCCGGCCGGACCGCGACCTGAAGGTCCAGCTTGGCGACCTCTTCCGCTCGCTCGGCGATTATGGGTCCGCCGAAGAAGTTTTCAGCGAGGTGATTGATGCCGATGCGCGGGTGGGCAATGCCGACTGGCGCATCCTCTACGCCCGCGGTGCGGCGCGCGAGCGCCAGGGCAAGTGGAGCGAGGCGGAGGGGGATTTGCGCGCGGCGCTTTCGCTGCAGCCGAACCAGCCCGATGTGCTGAATTATCTCGGTTATTCACTGGTCGATCGCGGCCGGAACCTTGATGAAGCCTTCGGCATGATCCGCCGCGCCGTCAGCCTGCGTCCGGACTCCGGACACATCGTGGACAGTCTCGGCTGGGCCTATTACCGGCTCGGCAAGTACGAGGCGGCGGTGACAGAACTCGAAAGGGCCGTCGTGCTGGAGCCCGGCGACCCGACGATCAATGACCATCTCGGCGATGCCTACTGGATGGTCGGGCGGCGGCTGGAAGCGACCTATCAGTGGCAGCGCGCGCTCAGCCTCAATCCGTCAGATGAGGACGCCGCCATCATCGCCGGCAAGCTCGAAGGCGGGCTCGACGCGCCTGGACAGCGACAGGCCGCCTCCACCGATGTCACCGGGCCGTAGCGGGCCGCCGATGATGACCGAAACGGTCAGCGAAATCGCCCGGCCCAAGGTTAATCTGACGCTCCATGTCGGCCCGCCGAAGGCGAATGGCCGGCATGACCTGGTCTCGCTGGTCGTGTTTCCGGATGTCGTGGCCGACCGTGTCAGTGTGCGCGCGGCGGAACGCTTCGCCTTCCAACTGACCGGACCGCGCGCGCCATCTGTCGACGTTCCTGACGACGACAATCTCGTGATCCGGGCCGCACGGGCACTGGCGGCCTGTCATGGCCGTGCGCTCGATCTGGAGATCACGCTGGACAAGCACCTGCCCGTGGCAGCGGGAATTGGCGGGGGCTCGTGCGATGCCGGAGCGGTGTTGCGGGCGCTGGAGAGGTTCTGGGACCTGCCGGCCGGAAGCCATGGTGAGATTGCTGCAACGCTCGGCGGTGACGGTCCGGTGGCGTATCTCTCACGGCCCGCCATCATGGCTGGTGAGGGAGAAAAGGTGGTGGCCGTCGATTTCGAGGCCCCGGCGCTCCTTCTGGTCAATCCGGGCGTGGCCTGCCCCACGGGTGCGGTCTTTGCCGGATATGACCGACGCGGAAGGTTTGCGGAGCCGGAGACGGTGGATGAGGTCGCGCGGCCTGAAGGGCTGCGGGGCCATGTCCTGAGCGGGCGCAATGATCTTGAGCCGGCGGCGACATCGCTCGTGCCGGAGATCGCTGAGGTGCTGGCACGCTTGCGCGGCCTGGCCGGTGTGCGGCTGGCGCGCATGTCAGGTTCAGGGGCGACCTGTTTCGCCGTGTTCGAGGATGCTGCGCGTGCATGTGCGGCGGCTGATGATCTGAGACGCGGGGCACCCGCCGGCTGGTGGATCACCGCGACCGGGGAGGGTGGCGCATGAGTGAGCCGTGGTGGTTGCCGGTCCTCCTGTGTCTTGTCCTGACGGGGCTCGCCATGCTGATCCCGGTGCGCGATGCACCCGATGGCGAGCGCAAGACGCAGGCCCGCGCCGTGCCGAGAACGGGCGGGCTTGCCGTCGGTGTCGCCACATTGGTGAGCTTCTGGTTCATCGCCCAAGTCGAGGACCATGGCGCGGCGATGGCTGCGGGGCTCGCCGTCGATCTGCCGCTTGCGGCCCTGCTTGGCTTCATTCTTGTTTGTGCCGTGACCGGCTTCATCGATGATCTGTTGAACCTGCCCGCCCTGCTCAAGACCGGCATTCTGGGTGCCGCAGCACTCGCAACGGCCTTCACAGCGCCGGTTGTGGCTTTCCCTCTGCCGGGGTTTGAGGACTTCCGGTTGCCGCTGGCGCTCGGCATGGCGGGCACGGCGCTGTGGCTCTTCGTCTTCGTGAATGCAGCCAATTTCATGGACGGATCGAACGGACTGGCCGGCGGTTCACTGCTGATCATGGCTCTGGTCTTCAGCCTCGTCATTGATCTGAGCAGTGGCGGGTTCGCCAGGCGAGAAATGGAACTGATCAGCCTTGCCGGCTTCACAGCCGGTTTCGCAACGCTTGGCTTTCTGGTCTGGAACCTGGCCGGACGCATCTATCTGGGCGATGCCGGATCGCTCGGTCTCGGCGCTGTTGTGGCGGTGCTGGGGCTGATCACCGCCGTGCATATCAGCGTTTTCGTGCCGGCCATCCTGTCGCTGCCCTTTCTTGTGGATGTGCTGCTGACGCTGGTCTGGCGGGCGCGGCGAAAGGCCAAGCTCACCGAAGGCCACCGTGACCATGCCTATCAGCTCCTCCTGCGCTCCGGCTGGCGGCACTGGCAGGTCGCGATCCTGTGGTGGGGCTTCATGCTGGCCTGCGCCGGCACGGCCATGTTTGCGATGTGGCTTGATTACCGGGAATGGCCGCGCCTGCCTGGCTTTGCCATGGTGGCGTTTCTCTTCCTGGCGCTGCTTGGTGCGATGTTGTGGAACTGGCAGCGGCAACGGTTCAGCGTCGCCGAAACTAATTCACCCGGTCAACCGTAAGCTCGGCGAGATCGGACAGCGTGTCCCGGAAGGGTCCCGCCGGAAGGCTTGCCAGCGCCTGTTTGGCGAGCGCCACATAGTCGCGCGCCTCCTGCAGGGTGGCTTCGGCGGCACCGGTGGAACGGATCAGGTGGATGGCGCGGGCCAGATCCTCGTCGCGCTGCTGGTCGGGTTTCAGCGCCCGGTCCCAGAATTCGCGGTCCTCGACTGACCCCCTGCGGCGGGCGATCACCACGGGCAGGGTGATCTTGCCTTCACGGAAATCATCGCCGACCGACTTGCCGATCACCGAAGTGGTGCCGCCATAGTCCAGCGCATCGTCGACGATCTGGAAGGCAAGGCCAAGATTGCGGCCATAGGCGGCGAGCGCATCGGCCTGTGCTTCCGATCCGCCACCGGCGAGCGCGCCCGCCCGCGCTGCGGCCTCGAACAGGGCGGCGGTCTTTGCCTCGATGATGGCGAGATATTCTTCTGTCGGCAGGTCGAGCCGTCCCTGAACGGCGAGCTGGCGCACCTCGCCTTCGGCGATCACCGTGGAGGCGTTGGACAGAATGTCGAGAATGTCGAGCGAGCCGGTTTCGACCATCAGCGTGAAGGCGCGCGCGAACAGAAAATCGCCGACAAGGATCGAGGCGGAATTGCTCCAGACATTCTTCGCCGAGGATTTTCCGCGCCTGAGCGCGCTGTCATCAACAACGTCATCATGCAGCAGGGTTGCGGTGTGAATGAATTCCACGGCCGCCGCGAGCGCATGCGTGGCCGGGCCGGTCTGCCCGACCGCCTTTGCGGCTGCAAGCGTCACCATGGGCCGCAGCCGCTTGCCACCCGCCGAGACGATATAACCCGAAAGGTCCGGGATGAGTGCCACCGGGCTCGCCGCCCTTGATGACAGCAGCGCCTCGACAGCTTCGAGATCGTCACCGAGGAGGTCGTTCAGACGGTCGAGGGCTGAACTCTTGCTGGGGGAGAGTTGGGGCGCGGTCGGCGGCAAGGTGCTTCTTCCTTATCGGCCGGGACGGCCATTTCCATCAATCTGCAATATCGAATCCTATACGTCATGGTCAATCAAACGTGGCAAGCTGACGCAAAAGCGAACAGGGAATGGCCGAAATGGACTCTCTCAGCCCTTGTCGGCAGATGAACCCTTGCCCGAACCCGGCTGACCGGCCAAGCATCACATGCATGAAAACCGTCCTGAAGACCACTGACCCGGTGCGCCTGTCCTATGCTCGCTCGCTGCTCGACGAGGCCGGCATCGACCACCTCGTCGCCGATGAACACATCTCTGCCATAGAGGGCTCGATCGGAATCTTTCCGCGTCGGCTCATGGTCATTGACGAGGAAGAGGCGCGGGCGCTCGCCGCGCTGAAGCCGCTCTTCGACGCTGAAGCGCAGGCCGGGCGTGGCAACTGAGACGACAGAGGACGCCTTTCTCGGCGGCCAATTGGTGCTCTCCCAGCCGAAAAAGGGCTACCGGGTGGGGCTCGATGCGGTGTTGCTGGCGGCGGCTGTTCCGGGAAGAGGGGGATTGGCGCTCGACATGGGGTGCGGTGTTGGTGCGGTCGTGCTCGGTGCGGCGGTGCGGGAGCCGGGCTGGCGGTTTGTGGGGCTTGAAGCGGACCCCGAGGCGATCAGCCTTGCAAGGCAGAACACGAGCCGCAATGGCCTCCATGAGCGTGTCAGCATTGAGGCAGGCGATGCGCTGGATCTGCCGGCCGACTGGCAGAACCGTTTCGATCTTGTGGTGTCCAATCCACCCTATTTCGAGCCGGGCCAGATTTCGGCGCCGAGCGAGGGTCGGGCGGCGGCCTGGCTCAATCGCGGCGGCCTGAAGGCCTGGCTGAACGCCATGATCTTCGCCTGTCGGCCGAAGGGCCGCGTGACCCTGATCCACCGCGCCCATGAGCTTGCGCGCATCCTTGCCGTGCTGGATCGGCAGGCTGGCGAGATCAGTGTCCTGCCGCTGCATCCCCACTCAGGCGAGCCTGCGAGCCGGGTCATTGTGACCTGCCGCAAGGGCTTGCGTCCCGGGCCGCTCAGCCTGCTTGCAGGCCGTCTGCTGCATGAGGGCGAAGGGCCGACGGACTGGCTCGATGCTGTGAGCCGGGGACAACAATATGCACTTTCTGAATGAATTTATTGAAAAGCGATATTGGTCATCCCATATTCATGTCAGTTGTCAGATAGTGGCAGCAGCGGAAGTCGGGATGAAAGGAGTAAGCCCATGTTCGGTTTCCTGATCGCTCTCTTCGCCGTGTTGAGCCTTGTGGTGGCGATGCTCGGCCATCCGAAGATCTACCGGGTCTTCTTCCCGAAGCGGAAAAAGTCCTGTGACACGCTTGATCATAAGGAATCCTTCGGGATTTGACGCTTGACTCCAGCCCATGTTGGGCTGGCTGATCACTGCTCTGGCGCTTGGCGCACTTGTCCTGCGGCTCCGGCGGCTGGCACTTGGCGGGAGACGGCAAAGGCGCTTCCGGGCCGGCAGGGGCCTGCCGCTCATATCGGAACTGGCGGAACGAGAACAGGCTGAAGCTCAACTTCGCGCCGATGCAAAGCTGCGCCTGCGCAGGCTCGAGAAAGAGGACCGCTTGCGCCGCTAGGCGGGCGCGGCTAGGCCACGGGCGAGAGACCCAAAGCCCGAGACCGCCATGCCTGCTGCAAAAGCCACGAGAACGAGAAAGACCTCGTCCAGAACCGCGAAGCCCGTCTGTTTCCAGGACATCATTCTTGCGCTTCAGAACTACTGGGCCGCGCAGGGCTGCGCGATCCTGCAGCCCTATGACATGGAAGTCGGCGCCGGCACGCTGCACCCGGCCACAGTGCTGCGGGCACTGGGACCGAAGGAATGGCGCGCGGCCTACGTCCAGCCCTCGCGTCGTCCCTCTGATGCCCGTTATGGCGAGAACCCGAACCGTCTCGGCCATTATTACCAGTATCAGGTCATCCTGAAGCCCAATCCGCGCAACCTGCAGGACCTCTATCTCGGCTCCCTCGACGCCATCGGCCTCGATCAGAGCGTCAATGACATCCGCTTTGTGGAGGATGACTGGGAGAACCCGACAGTGGGGGCGTGGGGGCTTGGCTGGGAGGTCTGGTGCAATGGCATGGAGGTGTCGCAGTACACCTATTTCCAGCAGGTCGGCGGGCTCGATGTGTACCCGGTCTCCGGCGAACTGACCTATGGCCTCGAACGGCTCGCCATGTATGTTCTGGGCGTCGACAATGTCTATGACATGCCCTTCAACGCGCCGGACGCCGATATACCGCTGAGCTACGGTGACGTGTTCCACGAGAATGAGGTGCAGCAGAGCCACTTCAACTTCACCCACGCCGATGTGGACATGCTGCTGCGATGGTTCGCCGACTGCGAGGCCCAGTCGAACGCCCTGCGCGAGGCGGGGCTGCCGCTGCCAGCCTATGACTATGCGCTGAAGGCGTCGCACACTTTCAATCTGATTGATGCGCGCGGCGCGATCAGCCCGACAGAGCGCCAGGCCTATATCGCGCGGGTGCGGGATCTGGCCCGCGGCGCGGCCGTCCTCTATGCAGAACAAGAAGCGTTCGCCTGATGCCCCAACTCCTTCTTGAACTCTTTTCCGAGGAAATCCCGGCGCGGATGCAGGCCAAGGCCGAGGCCGACCTTGAGAAGGCGCTGACCGCGAAGCTGAGCGAGGCGGGCCTCTCCTTTGGTGAGGTGCGCGCCTGGTCTGGGCCGCGCCGGCTTGGCGTCTGTGTCGAAGGGCTCGCGGTCCGTTCCGCCGACGTGCGCGAGGAGCGGAAAGGTCCGAAGGTCGGCGCGCCGGAGCAGGCGCTGGCGGGCTTTCTGCGGGGGGCGGGGCTGAGTGACATTTCACAGGCCGAAATCCGTTCCGATCCGAAGAAGGGCGATTTCTACGTCGCCGTGATCGACACGCCCGGCCGGGACGCGACCGACATCATTGCAGAGGCTGTGCCGGACATCATTCGCGGCTTCCACTGGCCGAAATCCATGCGCTCCGACACGAGAGAGACCCGCTGGGTCCGCCCGCTGCAGCGCATTGTCTGCGTGTTTGACGGACAGACGGTGGATTTCGAGGTCGACGGCCTGAAAAGCGGCAATGAGACCGAGGGCCACCGCGTGCATGGTCGCGGGCCTTTCACCGTGACGGGCTGGGAAGATTATCAGAGCCAGCTTGAGGGCGCGGGTCATGTCCTGCTCACGCGAGCGGCGCGGCGCGACCTGATTGCGGACGCGGCGGCGAAGCTCTGCAAGGCGAAAAAGCTCGAACTCGTCGAGGACAAGGGCCTTCTGGAGGAGGTGACGGGGCTTGCGGAATGGCCGGTGGTCATTCTTGGCGACATGGACCCTGACTTTCTGGAGCTGCCTGACGAAGTGATCCAGCTCTCCATGCGCGTGCACCAGAAATATTTCGCCGTGCGCGACCCGAAGACGGGCGAGCTCGCCCCGCATTTCATCGTGGTGGCGAATCTCGAGGCCACCGATGGCGGCAATGCGATTGCGGCTGGCAATGCGCAGGTGCTCTCGGCGCGACTGTCGGATGCGAAATTCTTCTATGAAAACGATCTGAAGACCGGACTCGAGGCCATGTTGCCGGGCCTTGCGAGCCGCACCTTCAAGGAAGAGCTCGGCTCCATGGCCGACAAGGTGGAGCGCGTCGCCGCGCTCGCCCGCGAGCTTGCGCCGAAGGTGGGCGCTGACCCGGATCTGGCGGAAACAGCTGCAAAGCTCGCCAAGGCTGATCTCGTCTCCGCAATGGTTGGGGAGTTTCCCGAGCTTCAGGGCGTCATGGGGCGGTATTATGCGCTTGAGGCGGGCGAGGAGGCAGCGGCGGCCGACGCAATCCGCGATCACTACAAGCCGCAGGGCCCCTCGGACGCCGTGCCCACCGATCCGGTCAGCATCGCGGTCGCGCTCGCCGACAAGCTCGACACGCTGGTCGGCTTCTGGGCGATTGACGAGAAACCGACGGGATCGAAGGACCCGTTTGCGCTGAGGCGCGCGGCGCTTGGCGTGGTGCGGATTGTTTTGGAGAATGGGCTAAGGTTGTCGCCCGAGGGGAGGCTGGGAAAGTTGCACGGGTTTCAGAAGCTTTTCGAGGGGCATCGAGGACGATTTGGAATTCGCGATGCAGGTTCGTTCCTTGAGACGAAGCGAGGTGTCGATGTGGTGCCGCCAAAAATCTCAACGGAGATTTGGGACGATATCGCCGACCTCCTCGCTTTCTTCGCCGACCGCCTGAAAGTCCATCTCAAGGAAGAGGGGATCCGTCACGATCTGATCGATGCGGTGTTTGCGCTCGGTGAGGATGACCTTGTCCTCATTACGAAGCGCGCCGAGGCGCTGCAGGCTTTTCTCGCCACCGATGACGGCACCGCGCTGCTCGCAGGCTACAAGCGCGCCGCCAACATTCTGAAGGCCGAGGAGAAGAAGGGCTGGTCTGACGACGGCTCCGGTGTCGACGAAAGTCTTCTTGAGGCGGGTGAGGAACGCGCCTTGCATGACGCGCTTGCAGCCGCAATGGCGAAAGCTGATACTGCGCTGCAGCAGGAACGCTTCGAAGACGCCATGGCAGCGCTGTCAGGCTTGCGCGGGCCGGTGGATGCGTTCTTTGACGGGGTGACGGTGAATGCAGACGATGAGCGTCTTCGCAACAACCGGCTGAAATTACTGGGGGACATTCGTGGCGCGCTGCACCGTGTCGCGGATTTCTCGAAAATCGAAGGATAGGCAGACATGGCCGACGCAGCGCGCAATCTCGACGAGGCAAAATGGGTCTACTCGTTCGGGGGCGGCGGGGCCGATGGCGATGCCAGCCTGAAGAACCTTCTCGGTGGCAAGGGCGCCAACCTTGCCGAGATGGCACGGCTTGGCCTGCCCGTGCCGCCCGGTTTCACGCTGACGACCGAGGTCTGCGTGACCTATTACGAGCTCGGCCGGAAGTATCCGGGCAATCTCGAGGCCCAGACCGAAGAGGCGCTGAGGCTGCTTGAGACCCGGACGGGCAAGCAGTTCGGCTCGGTGGCGAACCCGCTTCTGGTCTCGGTGCGCTCCGGTGCGCGCGCCTCCATGCCCGGCATGATGGACACGGTGCTGAACCTCGGCCTGAACGATGAGACGGTGGCCGGTCTCGCCGCGCTTTCGGGGGATGAGCGCTTCGCCTTTGACAGCTATCGCCGCTTCATCCAGATGTATTCCAATGTCGTGCTCGGCATGGACCATCATGACTTCGAGTACATCCTCGACGAGTTCAAGGAGCAGGCGGACCTGCGCCATGACACGCAGCTGACGGCTGATGACTGGAAGGCCGTGATCAGCGATTACAAGCGCGCGGTGGAGGACAAGCTCGACAGGCCCTTCCCGCAGGACCCCAAGGAACAGCTCTGGGGCGCGATCGGTGCGGTGTTCGGCTCCTGGATGAACAAGCGCGCCATCGATTATCGCAAGCTCTATGACATCCCGGAAAGCTGGGGCACGGCGGTGAATGTGCAGGCCATGGTGTTCGGAAACATGGGCCAGACCTCGGCCACCGGCGTTGCCTTCACGCGCAATCCGTCGACCGGCGAGAAGCTGTTCTATGGCGAGTTCCTCGTGAACGCCCAGGGCGAGGACGTGGTCGCAGGCATCCGCACGCCGGCCCCGATCTCGAAGGCTCATGGTGCCTCGGTGAATTCGGACGAGACCCCGCTCGAAGTGGAGATGCCGGAGGTCTACCGGCAGCTTGTCGATGTCGCCAACCGGCTCGAGGCTCACTATCGCGACATGCAGGACATTGAGTTCACCGTGGAGCAGGGAACGCTCTACATGCTGCAGACGCGCAACGGCAAGCGCACCGCCGGTGCGGCGCTGAAGATCGCCGTCGACATGGCGCGCGAGGGGCTTATTTCCGAGGAGGAGGCGGTGCTGCGGCTGGAGCCCTCACAGCTCGACCAACTCCTGCATCCGACGATTTCGCCCGATGCCAAACGCGACCTTCTGGTGAAGGGCTTGCCCGCGAGCCCCGGCGCAGCGGTCGGCAAGGTCGTCTTCGACGCCGACACCGCCAAGGAGATGGCCGAGCATGGCGAGGATGTGATCCTTGTGCGCGTGGAGACCTCGCCTGAAGACATTCACGGCATGCACGCCGCCCGCGCCATCGTCACCGCCCGTGGCGGCATGACCTCTCACGCCGCGGTGGTGGCGCGCGGCATGGGACGGCCCTGCGTCTGCGGGGCAGGCGAACTCTCCATCAATGAGCCGCAGGGCGTGTTCCGCGTGCATGGCCGCGAGGTCAAGGCCGGTGACGTGATCACCGTGGACGGTGCCGTCGGTGAGGTGCTGCTGGGTGCGGTCGACATGATCAAGCCCGACCTTTCGGGCGATTTCGGCCATCTTATGGAATGGGCGGACAAAGCCCGCCGGCTGAAGGTGCGCACCAATGCCGAGACCCCGCAGGACGTCCAGACCGCCAGCGATTTCGGTGCCGAGGGGATCGGCCTCTGCCGCACCGAGCACATGTTCTTCGATGCCGACCGCATCAATAATGTGCGCGCCATGATTCTCGCCGAGACCGAGACCGGGCGTCGCGATGCCCTGGCGAAGCTCCTGCCCGTGCAGCGCTCCGACTTCGAGGCGATCTTCCGCATCATGGGCGAGCGGCCCTGCACCATCCGCCTGCTCGACCCGCCGCTGCACGAATTTCTCCCGCACACCGATGCCGACCTGCGGGAGGTGGCCGCCTCCTCCGGGCTCGATTTCGACATGCTGAAGCGGCGGCAGGGCGAGTTGCATGAAAGCAATCCCATGTTGGGACACCGTGGGTGCCGTCTTGGCATCACCTATCCCGAAATCTACGAAATGCAGGCCCGCGCGATTTTCGAGGCCGCTACTGCGGTTGCGAAGGAAACCGGCTATTCGCCGGTGCCCGAAGTGATGATCCCGCTGGTGGCGACGGAGAAGGAACTCTCCATCCTGAAGGCGGTGGTCGACAGTGCGGCAAAGGCGGTCGCGTCTGAGACTGGCATCACCGTCGAATACCTCGTCGGCACGATGATCGAGCTTCCGCGCGCGGCACTGCGCGCCGGTGACATTGCGCGCGTGGCGGAGTTCTTCTCCTTCGGCACCAATGACCTGACCCAGACCACGCTCGGCATTTCCCGCGACGATGCCGGTCGCTTCCTGAAGGTCTATGAGGACAAGGGAATCTATGAGAAGGATCCCTTCGTCACCATCGACCGCGACGGCGTGGGCGAACTCGTCATGACGGGCTTCGAGCGCGGCCGCTCGACCCGGCCGGGCCTGAAGGTCGGCATTTGCGGCGAGCATGGCGGCGACCCGGCCTCGATCGATTTCTGTGAGGAGGCGGGGCTTGACTATGTGTCCTGCTCGCCCTTCCGCGTTCCGGTGGCGCGGCTCGCCGCAGCGCATGCGGCACTGAAGCGCAGACCGGCCTGATTCTGCGCCGCTCCAGTGGTCGATCCTGTCATTCGGATTTCGTGAATTCCGTCCTCTCCCGGACGGATTCATGAACCGTTTGGAGCGTTACAATTTCGCAACACCGCTTCCGGCCGGCAGTGGGCTGCAAATTGCTGCGCTGCGTCAAATACGATTGGAATTTCTCCCATTCTTTCAACGCCGACCTCATTCCGGCCCGGTATTTGCTTGGAAAAAGCGCCTTCATTGGCGGTTCAGGTGGGCTGGGCCACTCATGTAATTCGACTGGCGGGGAGTGATGAAACCCTTGTCATCCCGGCGTGCCATCGCTAGGTGCGCGGGACTAAAAGTGAACCAAGAGTTAATCTGGGCGTTAGCCAACATGGCTGGGTCCGGATCCGCGACGACAGGCGGGGACATAAAACAAGCCTGCGCGTGAACGGGAGAAGGGTGATGTTAACTTACGGTCAAGCACGTTCCGGTGTTATGGGAAGACTGCGCGGTTTTGCGCGACGAATTCAGGACTGGTGGCTTTCCATGACCGACGAAGAGCAGAACCTCGTGCGCCTGCGCGGTGCAGCGGTTGCCGGCTGCGCGATCATGGTGTCCGTCGGCCTGCCGGTGGTTTCTGCGAATTATGGTGAGCAGCGCGTCGAGGCGGCTGAGCGCGAAACCGCCATGCGCTTTGCGAGCGCCATTGATGTGCGCGATGCAATTGACCCGCTTGATCGCTCCGAATTGCTGGATCACCCTTGGCTTGTCTCGGTCGAGTACGCTCTGGAACGCTCTCCGGAAGATGCCCTTTCGCGCTATGGCGCACAGTATCGTGACGCCGCTGCGATTGCGCGCGTCGCAAGCTTCGATCCGCGCCATGTGGAGAAGGCTGAGCGGACCGAATCGGATTTCGAGTGCCTCTCCGAGGCCATCTATTATGAAGCCCGCAGTGAGAATGAATGGGGCCAGCTGGCGGTCGCCGAAGTGGTGATGAACCGCGTGCGCGACCACCGCTATCCCGACAATGTCTGCGATGTCGTCTTCCAGGGATCGGAGCGCACCACGGGCTGCCAGTTCTCTTTCACCTGTGACGGCTCCATGCGCCACAAGCCTACCGGCGATGCCTGGCGCGAGGCCCAGACCATCGCCATGCACGTGCTGCTGGAACTGAACGAGCAGATCACCGGCGAGGCGACCCACTACCACACCGACTATGTCGACCCGGTCTGGAATGCGAGCCTGATCAAGACCAAGGTTTACGGCACCCACATCTTCTACCGTTTCCCGCGTGGCGCGGAATGGGCCATGGTGCGAGAGCGTCAGGAGCGTGCGGTGCAGGCCGAACTTGTGAAGGCGAGCGCCCCGGCCCAGCCGAAGCGCGCCATCGTGCCGGCGTCTGAAGCCACGTCCCGCGATGTGAAGGTGATCCGCACCTCGTCTGCGTCACCGGCACCTTGAAGCAAATTCGGAGCAAACGGAATCGTTTGCGAAAGGACGGTTGCGCCAGATCAAAAAAGTAAAGCGACGGTCTGGTGTTGAACGGAAGACCGGCGCTTTGGCGTCTGGCGGCCTTCTGGCCCGTCACAGTCCGCAGTCAGTCTTCGCCGCGCTGCAAGAGGAAACCCTTGCGCATACGCCGCCTGAGAAGTCCGGGCATCCACCTGGCGGCAAATTCCGTCTGCTCGGCGCGTCGGCCCACCATGTAGTGAAGACCGTCACCGTGGGCCGCAGCCCAAGCAGCATCCGCCACAAGCGACACGTCATAGACAGGCACGCCGCCGGCGCGCATCTCGTTGCGTGCCGGCTGGTCGCTCGCAAGGGGACGACCCTTTTCGAGCAGGGGTGTGTCGATGAACCAGGGCATCAGGCTGATGACGCGCAGGCCCTCGGGCCGCAATTCCGCATCAAGCGCCTCGGTAAAGCCGCGCACGCCCCACTTCGCCGCCGAATAGGCCGCGAGCCCCGGTACGCCCACCAGACCCGACACCGATCCGACATTGATGATGCGTCCGGCGCCCGTCGCCCGCAGGAGCGGAAGCGCGGCCTGCGCGCCATGAATGACCGCCTTCAGATTGACGTCAACGATTTCGGCGTGGCGGCTGGCCGGTATTTCGTCAAACGCCCCGAAGGCGGCAATTCCGGCATTGCTGAACAGCACGTCGAGTGTGCCGCCCGTGATGCCCGCAGCGAAGTCCATCGCCCGGGCCCAGCCTTCAACGTCGCGCACATCGAAGCTGAAGGTTGCCGCCCGTTCCTGGCCGATTTCGGCCGCGAGTCGTTCAACACCCGGCGCGTCAATATCGGTCAGGAGCGTGCGCCAGCCTTCTCCTGCGAATTTGCGCGCCGTTGCCGCGCCAATTCCCGATGCCGCACCGGTGATCAGGATGGTTTTCATCACCCCACCACGTCGAGGCCAAGATCGAGCGTCCTCGCCGAATGGGTCAGCGCGCCGACGCTGATCACATCGACACCGGTCTCGGCAATATCGGCCACGGTGCTCAGGTTGACGCCGCCCGAGGCCTCTGCGAGGCACTGGCCGCTGATCAGGGCAACTGCGTCGCGCAGCGTTTCGGGGTTCATATTGTCCAGCAGCACGACATGAGGTTTCAGGGGCAGGGCCTCGCGAAGCTGGTCGAGCGTATCGACCTCCACCTCCAGCATGCGAAGATGGCCGAGGCTCGCCTGCGCCCGTTCAATGGCACGCGCGACACCGCCACAGGCGGCGATGTGGTTGTCCTTGATCAGCACGGCATCGTCGAGACCGTAGCGATGTGAGCTGCCGCCGCCGCAGAGGACGGCACGCTTTTCCAGAGCTCTTAGACCGGGCGTGGTCTTTCGCGTGCAGACGATCTTCGCATCAGTATGGGCAACGGCCTGCACATAGCGCCGGGTGAGCGAGGCAATGCCAGAGAGGCGGCCGAGAAAGTTCAGCATGACCCGCTCGGCCGTCAGGATGGACGCAGCCGGTCCGTCGAGGGTTGCGATCGTGTCGCCGGGTTCGATTGCGCCGCCATCGCCGATGAGCACATCGAACATGACGCTGTCATCGACGAGTTTCAGCGCATGATGGGCGGCGTCCAGGCCTGCCAGCACACCGGCCTCACGCGCACGGATGGCGCAGCGCATTTCGAGGCCTGGCGGAATGGTCGATGCCGTCGTGATGTCACCGGCGCGGCCGAGATCCTCGGCCAGGGCCAGCCGGACAATCGGGTCGAGAATGATGGCGGGCAGGGGCGGGGGAGGTGTCATGAACGGCCTCAGGCGGGTTGAGCGATCCTGTGTCGGGTCTCGCTGATAAAGCTTCGCTCGGCAAGCCTGGCGGTTTCGGGATGGTCCGAGCGGAAATGCCCGCCGCGGCTTTCTTCCCGCGCCAGCGCGCTCGCGCACATCCATTTTGCCGTCACGAGTTCACGCGACCAGCCGTGATGGGCTGCCGCCTCGGCAATCCGCGCGCCGAGGACATGGAGTCCGTCAGCCTCACGCACCACCCCGCAATGCTCCGCCATGTCGGCGCGAAGCTGGTTCAGGGCCGTTTCAGGCAGTTCAGCCAAGATCTGCGCCTCGCCTACGCCGCCGGATTTCGCCAGCGGCCCTTCGCGCAGGCGGTAAGCGATGCGTTCGGCGAAGACGCAGGCCTCCAGCAGCGAATTCGAGGCAAGCCGGTTGGCACCATGCGCGCCGGTCGAGGCACATTCCCCGCAGGTCGAAAGCCCCGGCACGCTGGTTGCGCCCCAGAGATCGGTGAGGATGCCGCCCATGTGATAATGCGCTGCCGGTGCGACCGGGATGAGGTCGGTGCGCGGATCGATCCCGGCGGACTGACAGGCGGCAAAGACGGTGGGAAAGCGGTAGGGGAAAGCCTCACCGACTGCCTTGCGCGTATCGAGACAGGCGCGACGGCCGCTGGCGCGCTCGGTATGGATGGCGCGGGCAACCTCGTCGCGCGGGGCAAGTTCACCTGCCGGATGGTAGCGCGCCATGAAGGGCGTTCCGTCGGCATTGACGAGCTTTGCACCTTCTCCGCGCAGGGCTTCGGTCGCCAGCGGGGCCGGATCGCGGCCGATATCGATGGCGGTCGGGTGGAACTGAACGAACTCCAGGTCGGCGAGCGTCGCGCCAAGGCACAGCGCGATGGCCAGCGCGTCGCCGCGGGCCGATTTCGGATTGGTGGTGACGCGGTACAGCCCGCCCGTGCCGCCGGTGCAGAGAATGGTTTCGCGCGCGACAATGGGAGAGAGCCGGCCGTGGCGGTCCTCCGCGATGACGCCGCCGCAGCCGCGGGGGGTGTCGATGAGTGAGACCGCCTTCACGCCGGAGTTCACTTCGATATGGTCGGCAGCTTCTACAGCACCGACAAGGGCTTCCATGATGGCCTTGCCGGCAAGGTCGCCGGCGACGCGCGCGACGCGGGGGTGGGAATGGGCCGCTTCCAGCGACAAAGCGAGCGCGCCTTCTGGCGTTCGGTCGAAGGGCACGCCGAGGCGGAGAAGATCCTGCACCCGCGCCGGGCCATCCTCGGCGATCAGCCGGGCGATGACGGGATCGACCAGACCGGCCCCGGCGGCGACCGTGTCAGCGGCGTGGGCCTCAGGGGAGTCGCTGGGGGCGAGCGCGGCCGCGAGCCCGCCCTGTGCCCAGGCGGAACTCGCCGCCTGTCCGAGCGGAGCCGGTGAGATCACGCGGACCGGACGCGGTGCAAGACTGAGGGCCAGGAACAGCCCGGCCAGGCCCGCTCCCACGATCAGCACGTCCTCCCGCGCTTCTGGCGGGGCGATTCCGGTCAGTCTGTCGGTCATGTCAGCCGATGGGCAGGCCGTCGGGCCGCTCAAACACCACAGGCGCGCGCCACTGCCGGTCGAACCAGTCGCCGGTCATGCGGTTCGGGCCGATTGTGTCGAGGTCGAACTCGTCAGCCATGTAATTGCCCACATCCGGGTGCCAGTCAGTGAGCGAGCCATCGACCCGGGACCGGATCAGAACCATGCCACCGGCCTCGATCACGGCGCATGACTGCTCCATGCTGAGCGGCATCTGGTCGGGGTCGAACCAGTCGCAATCCTCCTGGCTGGTGAACTGGCAGCTTCGCTCGCCATCGCCCGAAACGGCGGGGCCGATCACCATGCGGCCGGTAATGACGCAGCCCTTGGCCTCGATATCGGTGCGGAAGTCCCAGAGACCTGAAATGTCTTCGGCCGTGGCCGATGAAAGGGGCAGGCCGGTCAGAATCAGGATGGCGAACAGAAATCTCATGAGATGCCTTCCAGCGAACGCGTGAAAATGGCCCGGTAAGTCGAGGAACTCACGAGCGCGCCGGCCATGCGGCTGTCGGACTGTATGGTCAGGGCGAAATTGTCGGGAAAGTAGAAGGGCGTGGGCTCGCCCTCGATGAATTCCTCGATCTCCGACTGGATGGAGAGCTGCTCGCCGGTGCGCACGGCAGTGCAGGACTGGCGCACGGTGTAACGGATCGTTTCGCCGCAGATCTGCTTCGCCGTCAGCTCGCAGCCATATCGCCCGTCGTTCTCAGAAGCGCTGAGCACGGCGACACCGGTGAAGGTGCAGGGTTCCTCGACATTGGCGGTGAAGGTCCAGCTGCCGGTGATGTCGCTGGCGAGCGCCGGGCCACTGAGCGCGATGGCGGCGAGGCCGGAGGCGATCAGGCCGCGCATCAGCCGATGCCGTCAAGGTTGCGGATGAATTCCACCGGAGCTGTCGCCGCCGAGATGAGCGAGCCATACATGCGGTTCTCGCTCTGCACGGTGAGGGCGAAATTGTCCGGCACATAGACCAGACCCTCGGCCTGCGGCTTCACTTCGAGCATTTCCTCGATATAGGAGCGCACCGATACCTGGTCGCCGAAGCGGCGGACAGTGCAGGACTGCATCACGACCGACTGGCCCCACATGGAGCATTTCTCGATCGCGGTGAGCTCGCAGGCATAGACGCCTTTCTCCGGTGAGGGCGAGAGCACCATGGTGCCGGACATCTGGCAGTCGCCACCGCGATAGGGCTTCGTTGTAAAGGTCCAAGTACCGAGAATGTCGCTCGGATCGCCCTGGTTCTCATTGGCCTGGGCGGTCCCGCCAAGACCGGCCGCGATGGCGGTGAGGCCGGCGAGGAGGGCGTGGCGAAGGCGTTTCATGGAAGCGTCCCTTTCCGGATCCTGATGCGTCTTGCCTCCATTGAACACGGGCTTTCGGGCGAAAGCTAGCCGGGAATGTGCGCCCGGCTGTCGCGTCTGGTCCTAATGGATCAACTCAACGGGCGCGCTCTTTGCCCTGACATCGAAATCGAGCGGCTTGTCGGTCTTCGGCAGGGCGAGCATCGCATCGATGGCAGCCTTGGCGCGCAGGCGCACATCCTCGTCGATCTCGATCTCGGTCTGGCCGGTGAGGAGCGCGTCGCGGATGTTCTCCAGCGAAATGCGCTTCATGTGCGGGCAGAGATTGCAGGGCCGCACGAAATTCGTGTCCGGAGACTCGGCTGCAACATTGTCCGACATGGAGCATTCCGTCAGCAGCACGACCTTGGCCGGCTTGCGCTCCTTGACGTAATTCGCCAGCGCTGCGGTCGAGCCGGCATAGTCGGCCGCCTGCAGAACGTCCGGCGGGCATTCCGGGTGGGCAAGGATCTCGACACCCGGATGAGCCTCGCGCAGTGCCTCGACATCCTCGCGGGTGAACATCTCATGCACCTCACAGGCACCGGGCCAGGTCAGGATGCGGATGCCGGTCATGGCGGCGACGTTCTTCGCGAGATACTGGTCGGGGATGAGGATCACGCGGTCGGTGTTCCATTCCTTCGCCACATGCTCGACCACCTGGACAGCATTGGACGAGGTGCAGGTGATGTCGCACTCCGCCTTCACGTCGGCGGTGGTGTTCACATAGGTGACGATGGGCAGGTCAGGATAACGCGACCGGATCAGGCGGACATCCTCGGCGGTGATCGAGGCGGCGAGAGAGCAGCCTGCGCGCGTGTCGGGAATGATCACGGTCTTTTCAGGCGCGAGGATCTTGGAGGTCTCGGCCATGAAGTGCACGCCGGCCTGGATGATCATGTCGGCGTCGGTCTCAGCCGCCTCGCGCGCGAGTTGCAGCGAGTCGCCCTTGAAGTCGCCGACAAGGTGGAAAATGTCCGGCGTCATGTAATTGTGCGCGAGGATCACGGCATTCCGCTCACGCTTCAGCGTGTTGATCTCATGCACGAGCGGCGCGATGCGCGGCCATTCCATCGGCGTGATGAAGTCGGCCACCTTTGTATAGAGATGATCGGTCGCCTTGCGCACTTCGTCGCTATAGGCGAGCGTGGAAGTGTCGGCCGAACGCGCTGAGGTGGGCACCGCGCAGCCTTCAGTTGCATCGATCAGTCGAGCCATGTGACACCTCCATCTCCCTCGCCGGCAGTCGGAAAACCTGTTCCGAACCATCCGGCAAACCACTTATGCTCACTTTGAGCATTATCAATATGGCGCGGGATTCCGGTTTTGCAAGCGAAATGTCGGTTCTGTGACAGGGTAAACGCGCAAGTGACGGTGCACGGTACCTGCTGTTCAGCCCTCAAGCAGGGCGATCTTCTCCCCGATGAAGGCGCGTTCAAGGGTGCCGGGAACAAGCTGGCGGGCGGCCGTCAGGTGCAGCCGTGCAGGCCCGTGCTCGCCCAGACGCTGGTGGAGTTCGGCACGCGCGAGATGCCAGGGCGCAAAGCCTGACAGGTCGCGATCGGCCTCCACGGCCTCCAGTGCAGCGATACCCGCGCGCGGACCGTCCCGGTCAGCAAGCGCCAGCGCGCGATTGATCGCCATGACAGGCGAAGGCGCAACGGCCATGAGCGCGTCATGCAGGTCCACGAGTTCCGCATGCATGGGCCGCCCTGAGGCGATTGACGCGCCATGCGTGGCATGGATGCGTGCGCGGATCGTGTAGGCACCGGCGGGCAGAACCGATGTCGCGAGCGTGTCGGCAGCCGCGCTCATGAATTTTGCGGCGCGGGCGAGAGATTTGCGGTCCCAGTGGTGCGGGTCCTGCCGGCTGAGCGGGATCAACCGACCATCGGCGCGGGTGCGTGCCGGTCGTCGGCTCTCGCAGAGCTGCAGCATGGCGTTCAGCGCGAGCACTTCGGCCTCCTGCGGAAGAAGGCTCGCAAGCGTCCAGGCAAGCTGCAGCGCATCGCGTCCGAGCGCTTCGGCCTCCACACCGCCACCAATATCGCCATAGCTCTGATCGTAGACGATCTCCACGGCCGACAAGATGGGCGGCAGGCGGGCGGGCCAGTCCTCACATCTCGGCGGCTCGAAGCTCACGGCGTTGGCCTTCAGCTTGTCACGGGCACGTTTCAGGCGCTGCTGGATGGTCGCTTCATGGGTCAGGAAGGCCCGCGCGATGCGTGCGGTCGACAGGCCCGCAACATGGTAGAGCATAAGCGCGGTCTGCGCTCCGGGCGCGAGCGCCGGATGCGCGCAGTGGAAGAAGAGGCCAAGTCGCGCTTCAGGCAGTGCGTCCGCTCCAGGATCCGCGTGCAATTCACGATCGAGTGACACGGCTTCGGCCTTTCGGTTGGCGGTGGCGTGACGGCGCAGACGGTCGAGACACTTTCGCTGGGCAGTGCGGTAGAGCCAGGCTTCCGGTCGCTCCGGCACGGCGTCTTTCCAGGCTTCACCGGCGGCCGCCACGGCGTCGGCCAGTGCCTCTTCGGCAAGGTCGAGATCGCGGAACCGGGCGGCGAGGGCAGAGACGAGCGCGAAACGGTGGGTCCGCCATGTCGCCTCAATCGCCTGCGCCGCCGCGTCCAAGCTCAGTCCTCCATCGGCCCGAGAATCGGGCGGATTTCGACGGCACCTTCGCCTGCGAGCGGGATCTTCTTCGCCCAGCCAATCGCCTCGTCGAGGCTGTCGACCTCGATCACGTAGAAGCCGCCAAGCTGTTCCTTCGTCTCGGCATAGGCACCGTCATGGATGGTTTGCTGGCCGCCACGGCTGCGCACGGTTGTCGCCGTCACGGCCCGCTGCAGGCCCTCGCCGCCACGGATGATGCCGGCTTTCGCCATTTCCTCACCAAGCTTCCTGTGCGCTTCGATGATATCCTGCCACGCTGTGTCGTCCGTGCCGTGATCGTAGACGGCGTCGTCTTCGTAGATGGCGAGCATGAATTGCATGGGTCTTGTCTCCCGTTTGAACCGAAGCGGCCCGCTTGCCGCTTCATGCTCGAGACGAGCAGGCAGTGTCCATCCTGACATTGACTGCGAAGAAATGTCAGCCCTCGCCGCGCAGGACCGGTGTCGAGAGGCCGAGCCTGGCGCGGGCGCCGGGTGCATCGGGGCGGTAGCGGAACAGCTCTGCCGGGCGGCCGCGCGTGGTGCTGACAAGCTCGCCCGTGCCCTCGACAAAGCCCAGCTTTTCGAGCGCGCGGCGAAAATTCTGCTTGTGCAGGGTCAGGCCGAGCAGGCCCTCCACGGTGCGCTGCAGGTCTGACAGGGTGAAGGTCTCCGGCATCAGGTCGAAGACGATGGGCCGGTAGCGCAGCTTGCCGCGCAGGCGCGACACGGCTGTGGCGAGTATGCGCCGGTGGTCGGACGCCATGGGCGCGCCTGTGCCCGAAGGCGCGTCGCCCATGCCGCTTTCGCCGCCGGTGTCGCGCCGGCGTTCCTGCACGAGGCCTGCCTCATAGAGAAGTTCGTATCGGTCGAGCACGCGCTCGTCGGCCCAGTGGCCTGGCAGGGCCGGGAAGGCGGCCTCGATGCGGGCCAGTCTCTCCGCCTCGCCAGAGGCCCAGTCGAGAAGACCGGGCCGGATCACATCCTCGATCACGCCGGGCCGACCCTCACGGTGATCCTCCCAGGGGAAATAGACATACCAGTCCCGCCAGACCGCATCGAAGGCGACGTCAGGCGCGGCGGCTTCCCGCGTCAGTGCCAGATAGCCGACCGACAGCACCCGCGAGTCGGTGCCGTCAACGGACTGGCGCGCAATCGGCAGGTCACGCCCACGGTCGCCAAAGGTGTAGAGCTGTTCGACATAATCGAGGCTGAAGCCCGTCTGGGCGAGCACCCAGCCGCGCAGTCCGAGTTCGAAGGTGCGGTGACCCACAGGATCGAACGGACCGAAGGGCAGCGCGTCACCGCCCGGCATGGCCGACGGTATGGCGAGCACCATCGGCCCGTCATCGCCCGCTGCCACGATCACCGCAGACAGCCCGATCTCGAGAGGCACCTCAGCGGCCAAGTGTGGCCTCCGGAGCATCAATCTCGGCCATCAGAGCGCCATGGCGTTCCACCATCAGCGCCTGCGCTTGCGTTGGCGGCAGGGGCTCAAGCCTGAGCGCGATGTCGGCGGGCGGGCGACCGAAGAAACGGTCGGCCTCGCTGACATCGAAGCCTGCGAGTTGCACCGCCTCGAACCAGGCGCAGATCCGGTCGGCGGTCTTGATCAGCTTGTGGATGTGCACCGGCAGTTCCGCCGGAAGGGAGAAGCGCAGATGGATCGCACGGGCAAGCCGTGCCTCGATGTCCTTGTAACCGGTTCCGAGCGCGGCCTTGAAGGGCGAGATCATGTCGCCGATCACATATTCCGGGGCGTCATGGATGAGCGCGGCCATGCGCCAGTGCGGTTCAAGGCCCGGCTCAAGTGCCGCACAAAGACCTTCAACCACCACCGAATGCTCCGCCACGGAGAAGGCATGGTCGCCGCGCGTCTGCCCGTTCCAGCGCGCAACCCGGGCGAGGCCATGGGCGATGTCCTCGATCTCGATGTCGAGCGGCGAGGGATCGAGCAGGTCGAGCCGGCGGCCCGACAGCATGCGCTGCCAGGCGCGCGGCGGCGGTGTTGAGGAACTGGTCGTGCGTCGGTTGGCCATGACAGGCGAAATAGGTCGAAACGGCTGCAAATGATACCGCCTCGCTGAAGCGATTCTGCCCTAACAGGCTGCTGAAAAAGTCTGGTGTTGCGCACGGTTTTTGCTTTTGACGGGCTTGCGGAGGGTGATTTTGGCCAATCGTGGCGAGGGATTTGGCGCTTCGGGCCTGATTTCGGCGTTTTGGGCGGCCTGCGGGCAGACTCCTGGCATGGTCATGCCGAGGCCCCCAGAAGTT
>Ga0081520_100095_pt1 | contig 68210 bp, 62 predicted proteins | sample HotLakmasection1_FD_70988 | JGI IMG/M metagenome (GOLD analysis project Ga0081520, IMG submission 70988) | Hypersaline microbial mat communities from Hot Lake, Washington, USA - Section #1 (SPADES assembly) (version 2) | ecosystem: Environmental > Aquatic > Non-marine Saline and Alkaline >... | reverse complement strand
GAGCGCCACGGCGGGCACCAGCACGATCAGCGTGCCGGGCACCCTGCCGAGTACGGCGACCACCAGCCCGACTTTCGCCCGCTTCCGCTGGTCGTCGACGCAGAACCTGAACGCCACCACCGCCGCGCCGGATGGTGAAGTTGAGGATTATGCGCTGACAATTCTCGCCCCGCCGATCCTCGACCTGAACTCGGCTGCAAGCCCTGCCGACAACGACCGCAATACCTCGCTCGCCTTTACCGAGAACGATGGAGCGCAGCCGATCATGCCGAGCGCAAATATCAACACCCGGGGCGAGAACGACATCGGCAACCTCACCATCGCCATCCAGGACGTGTTCGATGGCGATGAAGAGGTGGTCACGATTGGCGGCGAGGGCTTCGCGCTCGGTACGAACCGGTCGGTGAGCGTGACCTTTGCCGGTCAGGCCTTCATGATCGACTACGATGCCAGCACGCAAACATTGATCTTCAGCAGCGACGGTGCGACGGCGGAAATGGACGAGGCCGCGCTCGACGCGCTGCTCCAGTCCATGACCTATGAGCATACCGGCGAGAACCCCACCGGCGGCGACCGGGACTATGACATCACCATCCTGGATGCCGACGGCCTGACCTCTGAGGCCGTGGCGCAGATCACCGTGATCCCCGTCAACGACCTGCCGGCGCTCGACTTCGACGCTGACGATTCCTCCGGCGCAACCGGTGCCGACTACTCCGCAAGCTACACGGCAGGCGACGGCGCGGTGAACATGACCGATACCGATGTCTCCATCACCGACGCCGATGACTCGGAGCTTGCAAACGGCTCGACAGCGACGTTTTCGGGCTTCGTCGACAGCGGAAACGAGTTCGTCACGATCGGCGGCGAGACCTTCATCGTGGGCGCGTCCAACGTGCAGACCTTCACCATCGGCAACACGACATTCGAGGTCGACAGCGATGGTAGCGATTTCGCGATTTCCGTCGCGGGCGGCACGGGCGAACTCGCCGACTGGGAAGCGCTCTTCGAGAGCATCACCTATGAGAACACATCCGCGACGCCGACGCCGGGCGACCGCTTTCTCGCCTTCAACGTCACCGATCCGAATGGCGGCACGTCCAATGCGGCCACGAGCACAATCAGCGTGAACGCGACGCCGACCGACCTGGCGCTCAGTTTCGATCCCCTCTCCGGCACGCCGACCATTGGTTTCCCGACAGCCGTCACGCTTAATCTGGCCAATGAGGGAGTTATTGACGCCACGGGTGTCTCGGTCACGTTTCCCGTGCCGCCCGGCTGGGCCTATGTCAGCGATGATACGGGCGGAAACTATGATCCCGACACGGGCGTCTGGACGGTGGGGAGGTCCAATTCCGGAACCACTGATACCGTGGAGTTCTTTTTCGTGCCGCTGGCCACGGGACCCTATGTCTTCACCGCCGAAATTGCCGCAAGCAATGAACCCGATCTGGACTCGACCCCTGGCAACGGCGTGGTCGGCGAGGATGACCAGGACAGCCTGTCAGCCTCGCCACAAATGGGGGCCGGCACCGCACCGCCGACCCAGACCTGCTCCAGTGGCGATGTGCTGACCCTTGACTGGGACAGCGAGACCTGGGCACCCGGCACGCGCAGCGCCAGCTTCACCTATTCCGGAATCGGTGTGGACCTCGATATCACCGACCCTGAGGGCGCGCTTGACGGGACGCCGAACGGGCCGATGCCTGTGGCCGCGCCTTTCTATCAGGGTGGATTGAGCGGCATCGAGTCGACCCTGATCTTCGAACTTGATGATGCCGAACTCGCCAATGGTGACGCGCTGACCACGCTGGGCTTCGGTCAGGCGGTGGACCAGGTGCGACTTGCGATTTTCGACATCGATTTCTCTGACCTCGGTCCGCGCCTCGAACGCATTGAGGTGCGCGGACTCAATGGTGCGACGCCGGTGGCACCGATCCTTGAGGGTGGGTCGGCCATAAGCATTTCCGGTGCGCAGGCGGTTGGTGTCGCCGAGTCCGATTCGACGGGTGCGGCCTCCGGCGCGGGCACCCTGACCATCGCCTTCGACCAACCGGTCGACCGTGTCGAAATCGATTTCGGCCATGCGCCGGGTACGGACCGGTCCAGCAATCCAGGCAATCCGGGCTTTGCCGTCCACGATATCAGTTTCTGCGGCGGCACGGCCCTTCTCACCGGCTCGAAATCCGTTGCCGTTTACAGCGGCAGCGCGACGAATCCCGGTCTCTACGCCATGCCGGGCGAGGATGTGGTCTACGCCATCACGGTGGAGAACACCGGCACCGGACCATCCGATGCCAATTCGATCGAACTCGTCGACCTGATGCCGCCCGAGGTGTCGGTCTACACCGGCACAACGCCGGAATTCGGCGGTGCGGTGGTCGGCTGGGACGAGACGGGCACCGGCCTCACCTTCACGCCGGGGACAGACATCGCCTATTCCAACTCCACCTCCGGCGCGCCGGCCGATTTCTCGGCCTGCACCTACACGCCAATGGCAGGCTATGATCCGGCGATCACCTATGTCTGTTTCAACCCGAAAGGCGAAATGGCGGCAGGCTCGGAATTCACGATCAGCTTCCGTGCTCGCATCGAATAAGGTGAAGATGCACGACGAACGGCAGGCCGATTAAGGCAATATCAAACACGTCGATGTCTGATGGGTGCCACGCAAGGGCGGTGCGTGGACATGATACAGTTTATTGCTAACGGACGATGGGGCCGATCCCCAGGCCTTTGGCTGGCTCCACTTGTGCTTCTGGGCACCGGCCCGGTCGCCGCGCAGCAGGTGTTCGAGGACGTCAGCAACACCACTGTTGGCTTCGGACAGCGCTGCCCCGGTGGGGCTAGCCGCACGCTCAATGTCCCTGTCAACATCATCATCGATGATGTCGATTTTGAATTCCGCGCCGCTCACACCTACCGGACCGACATCAATCTCTGGCTCATTTCGCCCGCTGGCACGCGGATTGATCTGTTGACAGGAAACTACACGGCGGGTTGGCGGAACTACAATGTCCGGTTCGACGACGAAGCCTTCGTACAGGTCGACACCGCGAGCCACCGCTCCAATGACAGCCTGACCGGTCCCCCGAATCCGGTGATCTCGGAATCCGACCTCCTGCTCGGCCTTGACGGCGAGAATGCCCTCGGGACCTGGACCATCGGCTATTGCGACGTTTTCCCCGCCGCCGACAATGGGACGGTGCAGCGCGTTGCGCTGCGGATCACGGGACGTCCGGCGGTGCTGAACGGGGACAAGACGCTCGCGGTTTTCGATCCGGGCATGGGAGGTGGTTTCGCCACGCCCGGCAGCGACGTGACCTACACAATAGACGTGTCCAACACCGGACCGGGCTACACCGATCCCGACAGCATCGTCATCATCGACGCCCTTCCGGCGGAAATGGACTTCTTCAATGGCGACATGGACGGGGTTTCGGGGCCTGCGAGCGATCCGGTGCATTTCGTCGATTCCGGCTCCGGGCTCTCATGGGACTATGGACGAGATGTCGGCTTCTCGTCGGCTGCCACACCGCCGGCAAGTTTTGCGGCGTGCACTTATTCCCCCCTTGTCGGCTATGATCCGAATGTGACCTATATCTGCATCAATCCGAAGGGCCAGTTGGGCACCGGTTCCCCGGCACCTTCCTTCAGTGTCAGTTTCAGGGCGCGGATCGAATAGGGCTTGGCGCAACACGTCCGGCAGGATACCTCAGCTGTCATGGCAAGCGTGAAAATCTGCGGGGTGATGGACCCGGAAATGGCCGCCTACGCGATAGAGTGCGGAGCCGACTGGGTGGGCGTCGTCCTTGTCGGCATCAGTCCGCGATGTGTGCATCCCGAAATCCGCCGTGAAATCGCCAGGGCCGTCGGCCGCGACCGCGCCGTGGCTCTGGCGGTCAACCGCTCGCCGGAAGAACTCGCGGAAATCGCCGCAGACGGTTTCGGCACCATGCAGCTTCACGGACACGAAACGCCGCGCGAGATTGCGGCGATCCGCGCCCGTCTTGACCGTGAAGATGGAGATCCTGTGGCGCTCTGGAAGGCACGCGGTGTTGGCGCGCGCAAGGATCTTGACGCGTTTGGCAGCTACTGGCTCGCTGACCGGCTGCTGGTCGATGCGAAGCCACCTGAGGGCTCGACCCGAACGGGGGGGCATGGTGTGACCTTCGACTGGTCCTTGCTGCAGGGCTGGACGGCTCCGAAGCCCTGGCTGCTCGCGGGCGGACTGACACCTGACAATGTCGCCGCGGCCATCAGCGTGACCGGTGCGAGGTCGGTCGATGTGTCGTCCGGTGTGGAAAGCGCGCCCGGCGTCAAGGACAGGGCGCTCATCCGGGATTTCATTCAGGCGGCGAAACAGGGTTGAGAAACCGCTTGTTCATTTAATGTTCCGTCCGTACACTCGACGGATGAACATGGGAGGACACGATGTTCGACGTGAAACTGAAGGAAATCGGGATGGCTGTGGTTGACGCCAACAATGATGGCACCGTGGCCGAACTGCTCGATCATCACTATGCCGAGGATGCCGTCTCGGTCGAGGCAGCGGCCATGGATGACAGCGGGCGGGAGGTGACCGGTCTTGCCGCGATCAGGGCCAAGCATGACTGGTGGAACAGCAATTTCGAGGTGCACCAATCCCGCGCCGAGGGCCCCTTCTTTCATGGAGAGGACCGCTTCACAGTCATCTTCAGCGCAGAGACCACCCACAAGCCGAGCGGGCAGCGCGAGCAGATGCGCGAAATCGGCGAATATACGGTGCGAGACGGCAAGGTGGTCCGCGAAGAATTCTTCTACACGGCCGAATAGCTTCCTGACACCGGTTCGAGCCGCTCTGTTGCAAGTCTTGCAGCTTGAGGCCCGCGCACGGTTGTGGTGAAGCTGTCCGGAACAGTCAGGACCGGGAGCAAACGCATGGACATCCGCAACAGCTGGGACCAGTACCCCGATGCGGCCGGGAAATTCGGCGAGTTCGGCGGTCGCTATGTCGCCGAGACGCTGATGCCACTGATCATGGAACTGGAAGCGGAGTACCGTGCGGCAAAGCGGGACCCGGCCTTCGTGGCTGAGATGGACATGCTCTGGCGCGATTATGTCGGCAGGCCCTCGCCGCTCTATCTCGCCGAGCGCCTGACTGCGCATTTCGGCGGCGCGAAGATTTACTTCAAGCGAGACGAGCTCAACCATACCGGTGCTCACAAGATCAACAACTGCCTCGGCCAGGTCCTGCTCGCCCGGCGCATGGGCAAGACCCGCATCATCGCCGAGACGGGCGCCGGCCAGCATGGTGTGGCCACGGCCACGGTGTGCGCCAAGTTCGGTCTGCCCTGCGTGGTCTTCATGGGTGCGACCGACGTGGTGCGCCAGAAGCCGAACGTCTTTCGCATGAAGATGCTCGGTGCCGAGATCGTGCCTGTCACCGCCGGCACCGGCACGCTGAAGGACGCCATGAACGAGGCGCTGCGCGACTGGGTGACGAATGTTCACGACACCTTCTATGTCATCGGCACGGCGGCCGGCCCGCACCCCTATCCGGAACTTGTGCGCGACTTCCAGTCCGTCATCGGGCGCGAGGCGCGCGCCCAGATCCTCGAGCGCGAGGGCCGCCTGCCGGACGCCGTCATGGCCTGCATTGGCGGTGGATCGAACGCGATCGGCCTGTTCCACCCGTTCATTGATGATGAGGCGGTGCGCATGGTCGGTGTCGAAGCCGCCGGCCACGGCATCGAGACCGGGGAGCACGCCGCCGCCCTGAATGGCGGCAAGCCCGGCATCCTGCACGGCAACAAGACCTATCTGTTGCAGACCGATGACGGCCAGATTCTCGACGCCCATTCCATCTCCGCCGGGCTCGACTATCCGGGCATCGGGCCGGAGCACGCTTTCCTGCGCGACACCGGCCGGGCGGAATATGTCTCGGCCACCGATGACGAGGCGCTCGAAGGCTTCAAGCTCGTCACAAGGCTGGAAGGCATCATCCCGGCGCTTGAGCCCTCCCACGCCATTCTGCGCTGCGGTGAACTCGCAAGGGAACTCGGCCCCGAAGGCGTGATCGTGCTAAACATGTGCGGACGCGGTGACAAGGACATCTTTTCCGTGGCTGAGCATCTGGGGATGGAGATTTGAGCCAGCTTCGCCTCGTGCGCATCAACTGTCCGGATCGCATGACCGCTGAGCAGATCGGCGAGGCGCTAGTGACAGAACGGCTAGCGGGGTGCGTGAACATCACCGAGCCCGTGGTCTCGATCTATCGGTGGGACGGCAAGATGCAGCGCGGGACCGAATGGGTGATCCTCGCCAAGACCACGGGCGAGCGTCTAGACGCCCTGGCCCAACGTGTCACCGCACTGCATCCTGACGAGGTGCCAGCAATCCTGGCCCTCACGGTGGAGGCGAGCGAGGCCTTTGCAGAATGGGTCCGCATCGAAACAGGCGGCCAACGCGGAATTGCCCCGGGATCGTCATACAAATTTTGACGATCTGTCATGAAAACGTCGTAAAAAGCGTTTAACCACATCGTCCCGGCGCATAGCCTGGACAAGTAGGAGAGGCCCATGAGGTCGATAGGACACACACTATCTGACCTCTCGCAGAGTTGCGGGAGGCGGGTTCTCGCCTCCGCGCATTGGCCGGCGGCGAAGACCACAGAGATTTAAGCGAACCGATCACGGGCGGAACAAATCGTTCCGTCAATGTTGAAAGGAGAGGGGACATGGCCAACGCCATGCACGCGGTCGCGCGCGGAATCCCCGTGTGCGCCGAGCCGACCGCCCTGCTCGATCTGGTGGCAGGAGCGTTCGCACCTGAAATCGCGGCCATCTGGCCGGCACCGCACACCGGCTTCTTCGCCCTGCCCACGGCACGGCGTCACGCTGCGGCCATGCTGATTGGCCAGCGCCAGCCGGGAAGCCTGCCGCTCGGCGACTGGATCGGCCATGCACGCGACAGCGAGATCGCTGAGCGCATCGCCCCGAAAGCCGGCAAGCGCCTGATGCGCAAGCTTGGCCGGATGGGTGAGACGCTCTGGGAGCCGGCAGAGTACGAAACGTTCCGTGACCTGCTCGACCAGGACGCGGCCCGCAAGCTGCTCGGTCATCTCTCGGCGTTCACACCGGCCACGACCCGCGTGATTGCCGAGCTGCCGGAGGTGCTGCGCCGTCCCGGCATCGTGGCACGGCTGGAGCGCGGCACCCAGGCCCGGTTCGCTGCACAGGCCTTCGACCTCGCCACACGGCGGCTCGGCGTCTGCGGTCGCGGTCTCGTCCAGCGGCTGGAGCGTGCGGAAACCACCGAACGGCTTGGCCGGATGCTCTCCGAGGCGCTGCAGCCGCAGCGTTTCGGGCGTCCGTCCCTGCCGCCGGACCTGCCGGCGCCCTTCCTTGCGATCCGCGACCGGGCGGCGCTGGAGCGCACCGCGCTCGCCTTTGAGAATTGTCTGCGTGACTATCTCGATCGCATCGCGCGGGGCCTGATGGCGGTCTACACTTGGGAGGGGCAGCCACGCGCGGTGCTGGCGCTCAACTGGGACCCGGCCGGATGGCGTCTCGCCGAGGTCGAGACGAAAGGCAATGAGGGGCTCGAGGACGAGCCGCTCCGCCTGATCGTCGATGCCGTCATGGATGCCGGGGTGCGCACCGGTCCGTCGCTCGAATGCGTTTCGGCGCGCGCGGTGAACCTCGCCGGCTACCAGTCGGTCGTGGTCGGGGAGAATTGGCGCGATGCGCTGGAACTCGGCGACCTCTGGGACTGAGGCCGCGCAAGAACCGAAAAGGGCCGGGAGCGAAAGCTTCCGGCCCTTTCTACAGGGGGAACTCCTCGTTCCGCGCGAGCACCTCTCCGGCCATGTAGAGCGAGCCGCAGATCAGCACGCGCCCGGGCGGGCAAAGCGAAAGCGCGGTGTCGAGATCGGCCGCCGGTTTCGCATCGAGGCCGCCCGCGCGGGCCGCTTCTGACAGCGCTTCGGGATCGGCCCCCTTGTGACCCTTCGCGTTCGGTATGGTGATCACCCGCCCGGCAACGCCACGGAACGCCTCGAAGAAGCCGGCATGGTCCTTGTTGGCCATCATCGCTGTGACAAGTGTCAACGGCGGGTCGAAGACATGGGCGAGCGCGCGCGCGGCGTGAGGATTGTGCCCGCCATCAAGCCAGAGTTCGAGTTCCGGGAAGGCGCTGGTCAGCGGCCCATCGCCAAGCTTCTGCATCCGCGCGGGCCAGCCGGCAGCGGCAATGCCCGTTTCGATTGCCGCGCCAGTGACGCGGCCATCGCCCCAAAGCTCCATCGCCATGGCGGCCAGTCCGGCATTCGCGAACTGGTGCGGTCCCGTCAGGCCGGGCATGACCCATCCGGTCTCAAGGCGCGGGCCGCGAAAGCGCATCGCCGCGCCGTCAATCTCCACGACATGACGACCGCCAAGCGTCGAGACCGGTGCACCACGCTGATAAGTCTCGATCGCGATGACGCCTGCAGCCTCTGAGCGCTGCACCGCGCTCGCCACCGGCACGTCCGGCTTGATGATGCCCGCCTTTTCCCAGGCGATGCGGGTGATGTCGGTGCCGAGATACTCCTTGTGATCGAAATCAATCGGCGTGATGACGCTCACCTCTGGCCTGTCGATCACATTGGTCGCGTCAAACCGCCCGCCAAGCCCGACTTCGAGGATCAGGAGATCGGCTGGCACCTCGGCAAAGAGCAGGAGCGCTGCGGCGGTGGTCGCCTCGAAGAAGGTGATCGTGCCATCGCCGACGGCAGCAAGCACGCGGTCGAGCGCGGCGACATAGGCCTCATCGTCGACGAGCGTGCCGGCAAGGCGCACGCGTTCGTTGAATCGCACAAGATGCGGCGAGGTGAAGACATGCACTCTCAGCCCCGCCGCTTCCGCCATGGCGCGCAGAAAGGCGCAGGTCGAACCCTTGCCGTTCGTCCCGGCGACATGGATCACCGGCGGCAAGCTGTCCTGTGGCCGACCGAGCGCGTCCAGCGCCGTGAGGATGCGCCCCAGCGAAAGGTCGATCGTCTTAGGATGCAGGCCCTCGAAACGTCTGAGCGCGGCCTGAAGCGCCAGGCCCTCGCCCGTCAATCGCCGTCTCCGTCGCTACCCTCATGGTCTGCGCCATTGGCGGCAGGTTTCGCCTTGGCCTTCGAGGATGATTTCCCCTGCTTCGGCGATGTTTCCGTAGTCTCGGTGCTCTCTTCCTCCGGGGCAGGAGCCGGTTCGGCCTTCGCCCTCGGCATCAGATGGCCGAGGATCGTTGCAAGGCGAACGGGGATTTCCCGCCGGTCACAGACCATGTCGACCTGACCCTTCTCCTCGAGGAATTCCGAACGCTGGAAGCCGTCCGGCAGCTTCTCCCGGATCGTCTGCTCGATCACGCGCGGGCCTGAGAACGCGATCATGGCACCGGGCTCGGCGATGTGGATGTCGCCCAGCATGGCATAGGAGGCCGACACGCCCCCGGAGGTCGGGTCCGACAGGATCACGATATAGGGCAGACCGGCTTCCTTCACCTCGCGGATGGCGAGCACCGTTCGCGGCATCTGCATCAGCGACAGCGTGCCTTCCTGCATGCGCGCGCCACCCGAGGCCGTGATGACAATCAGCGCCGCCTTGTGCGCGATGGCCGCTTGTGCCGCGGTGATGAAGGCCTCGCCCGCCGCCATGCCGAGCGAGCCGCCCATGAAGGCGAAATCCTGAACGAGCACCACGGCTGGCCGCATGCCGATCGTGCCATGGGCGGCGGCCATGCAGTCATCCTGCTCGACCGCCTGGCCTTCAAGATCGAGTTGCTTGTCACGTTCGGCGAGCTTCGCCTTGGCGCCCTTCAGCCGGGCGATATAGGTCTTGTCGTCGCGAAACTTCAGCGGGTCGCGCGGCACGTCCGGCAGGGCGATCTGCTGCCATTTCCCGCCGTCGAACATATGGTCGAAGCGCAGTTTCGGACCGATGCGCAGATGCGCGCCAGCGGGTGTGACATACTGGGTCTGCGCCAGATCGCGGCGATAGACGAGTTCACCGGAAACCGGGCATTTCAGCCAGAGATTATCGGGCGTTTCCCGCTTGCCAATGATATTCTTCAGCCCCGGCGGGAGGTTGGAGAGCCAGCTCATTGATCCTGCTCCTTCAGCTGTCCGCGCCTGCGGCAGCCTGTTCATCAAGGGCGCGGCGCAATTCTGCAGCCAGTTCGCCCATCGCTTGCGCGCATGCCGTGCCTGTCTTCGATTCGGCGTGGGCGACGAATGCTGATCCGACGACCACGCCATCGGCAATTGCGGCCATTGCGGCCACCTGTTCGCCCGATCTTACGCCGAAACCGACGGCGACGGGAAGACCGCTGACCTTGCGTGCGCGTTCCACGCCTGCGGCAATGTCTTCGGGCCGCGCCGATCCGGCCCCGGTCACGCCTGCAACGGAGACATAATAGAGGAAGCCGGACGCGCCGTCCGCGACGGTCTTCATGCGGGTCTCCGTCGTCGTTGGCGTCGCCAGACGGATGACGGCAAGATCGTGCACGGCATAGGCGGCGCGCAGGGGCGCGTCTTCTTCCGGCGGAAGGTCGACGATGATCGAGCCGTCCGCACCCGCCTCCGCCAGGGCAGCAGCGAAGGCCTCATATCCCATCAGGTGCACCGGATTGGCATAGCCCATCAGGATCAGCGCAGTTTCACTGTCGCTCTCGCGAAACCGCCGCACAAGTTCGAAGACCTTCGAGAGTTTCATTCCGCCCGCGAGCGACCGCAGGGCGGCCTTCTGGATCGCGGGGCCGTCAGCCATCGGATCGGTGAAGGGAAAGCCGAGTTCGATCACGTCGGCACCGGCATCGCGGATCGCGGTGAGGGCGGCGAAACTCGTCTCGATATCGGGATCGCCGGCCATGAGATACGCCACCAGTGCGGCGCGACCCTCGGCTCTTGTGCGCGAAAAAGTTTCGGAAATACGAGAGACTGGCATGGGGCAGGTCTCTGCCAGCGGATCGGGCGAAGGGCAAGTGGCTTGGTGCGCCTGCTCGCCCATTTGCGCGCGGGCGGCCTATCGGCTGGAGAAGAGTCGGCCCTTCTCCGTGATCAGCACGATGGCGAGCGTGGCAAAACCAAGCAGCAGGTAACCGTTGAGGATCGGCGTCGTGGAGCCGTCATAGCGCGCCGCAATCGCCCCGCCGATCGATCCGGCAATCGTGGTTGTCGCAAAACCGTGTACGGCCGATGCCGTTCCCGCGATATGGCCAACCGGCTCCATGGCGAGCGAGGTGAAATTCGCTCCAATCAGGCCGAAACAGGCAAATGTCATCGCAAAGAGCGGGAAGAACAGCCACAGGCTTTCACTCACCTGCATGGCGATCAGCGTCAGCAGGCTGAACAGGATGAAACCGATCAGCGCCCCATGGCTCAGCCGCCGCATGCCGACACGTTCGACCACACGGGAATTGGAATAGGTCGCGATCGACATGGTCAGCGCGATGCCTGCAAACCAGAGCGGGAAGGTCTCTCCGGTCTCGAATGGGCCGGTGAAGACCTGCTCGGAACTTGCAATGAAGGTGAAGAGCGCGCCGAAGATCACGCCGCTCGCCAGCATGTAGCCGAGCGTGACGGGTGTCGTCGCAACGGTGCGGTAATTGTTGAGCACGCCGCGCACGGTCAACCTCGCCTTGCGCTCCGGCGAAAGGGTCTCCTTCAGCCGCAAAAGTGCCCAGGCGAGCATGCCTGCGCCGCCCAGCACCAAGACGCCGAAGGTCCATTCCCAGGGTGCGACGAAGAGAACGAGCTGGCCGACGCTCGGTGCGAGGATCGGCACCACCATGAAAACGGTCATGACGAGCGACATGATCCGCGCCATGCCGCGCCCGGCATAAATGTCGCGCACAAGGCTCGCGGCCACCACGCGGCATCCGGAGGCAAAGACACCCTGCATGAAGCGCAGGACCAGAAGAGAGGTGAAGTCGCGGGCAAACATGCAGCCCACGCCCATCAGCGCATATCCCACAAGAGACACGAAAAGCACCGGCCGCCGCCCGTAACGGTCCGCCAAGGGGCCTGCAATCAGCTGCGGAAAGCCGAAGCCCAGCACATAGGCGACGACAATCAGCTGGCGGTCATTGTCCTCGGCCGCGCCCAGTTCGGCGGCGATCTCGCCCATGGCCGGCAGCATGATGTCGATGGCGAGTGCATTCAGCGCCATCAGTCCGGCGACAAAGGCGACGAATTCCGGCAGCGCCATGCCGGCACGCCTCTGGCACAGCGCCGGGTCGGCGTGGAGGGAATTTTCTGCTGTGACGGCCATCAGCGGCATATGCGCCGCTTGCGCAGGCACGACAAGGCCGGACGCGCGTGCGCCCGGCCCCTGCGATCATCCTGACATCTGCCTGGCGCGGCGACCTCAGTAGCCGTAAAGCTCCTCACCAGCGCGGTACCATTCACCGTTCAGGCTGTCGCGGCAGACATTGACGGGCTCGCGCAGCGTGCGTCCGTCAGGCATGCGCATTTCGGAATAGACGATGCGGCACTCCTGTCCGGCGGGGTCGGATGGCGCGTTCCCATAGCCCGGCTGCGTCCCATATTTTGGCTGCGTGCCATACTGTGGCTGCGGCGCGCTCTCATAACGGTAGGAGGGTTGCGGCTGGTAGCCATAGCCCGGCTGGTTCACGCGGTAGCTGTCGCCGAAGCCGTATTCGCCTGAGCGCGTGACCTGTCCACGACGGAAGGGATCGTCATTCGGCACAACGCCGTAGGGGCCGACCACGACTGGCTCATCGTCGCAATCGGTCGCCGCTGCGCCAACCAGGCCACCGGCCAGGGCGCCGAGCAGAACACCTGCCACAACCTCGTCGCTATTGTCATTGTCCTCATAATAGTGCCAGCGCCCGCCGCGGCGGTAGCCACGGCCATAACCGCGTCCGCGCACCCAGTAGCCATCATCACCATCGACATTGTTGCCGATCACGCCCCCGGCGACGCCGCCGATCAGCGCGCCGGCCAGTGCATTCTGTCCCTGTCGGTCACAGTCTGCAAAGGCCGCGCCCGCGAAGCCGAAAGCAGCGACAGCCGTCGTGGCGAGAAGCCGTGTGGAAAGCGATGACAGGGTCATGGCGGAAGGTCCTTTCGGTCTGCGGGCAGTCTTCGTCCGCATACCTCATTATCGACCCGAAGCTGAACCCCGCCTGAAGTGTTGGTTCAGGCGGGGCGCGCGCGCCGCCTGCGGCGCTTTGGGTCTGGACAGAAGCGGAGCGCTTGCCAATTCATTTGGTAAAGGAGGACAGCTCTCATGGTCGACACGCCGCGCGATGCCTATACCAGTGTGCCCGGTGCCACACGCGGCGGGGCCTTCGATGCCCTGCGCAGCGCCAGCGGCAATGCCGCCTATCGCGCCTCGCAGGGGCTCAGGACGGTCTGGTACGGCGCTCTTTACGGCATTATCCGCAGGCGGGCAGGCGGGTTCACCCGGCCGGGAGAACCGCCCTTCCGGCCGAGCCGTGGCCAGCCCGACATTTCGGTCATGCGCAAGGCCTTTGCCGATCTGCTCTCGGCTGACCGGCAGAACATTGCCGAAGGTCTCTATCCCGCGCCAAGGGCCGTCGACCTGACGGGTGCCCTGCGCACAGTGCTGCAGGGTCCGAAGCTCTTGCGCGAGGCGGGTGTGGTGGAAGAGCGCCGCAAGGCCCGCAGGGGCACCGAAGTGCGCCAGCTGCCGGAAACCGAGCGCTACCCGACCTATTACCGGCAGAACTTCCACTATCAGAGCGATGGCTGGTTTTCCGGCGAAGGGGCCGATCTCTATGACGGCCAGGTCGAGATCCTGTTCACCGGTGCTGCCGACGCGATGCGTCGCATGGCGCTCGCCGAGATCACGCGCCGCCTGAAGGGACGCGACCAGCGCAAGGTACACCTGCTCGACGTCGCCGGCGGGAACGGACGGTTCCTGTCTCAGGTCATGGAACTCTATCCGAAGCTCAGGGCGAGCCTTCTCGATCTCTCGCCCGCCTATACGGCACGCGCGAGAGAGCGACTGGCACCGTGGCCGCAGGTCGATGTGGTCGAAGCGCAGGCGGAGAACATGCCGGTCCCTGATTCAAGCCAGGATCTCGTCGTCTCGATCTATCTCTTCCACGAATTGCCGCCGAAAATCCGCCCGCAGGTCTTTGCCGAAATCGCCCGCGTCCTGAAGCCGGGCGGTGCCTTTGTTTTCGCCGACAGCCTGCAGTTTGGCGACAATCCCCCGCTCGACGGCCTGCTTGAATACTTCCCGGAAGGGTTCCACGAGCCCTATTACAGGAGCTATCTGGGGGAGGATTTCACAGCCATGGCGCAGTCGGCAGACCTCCGCCCCGCCGATGACGGGCAGGCCCACTTTCTCACCAAGGTTCGCGTGTTCGAAAAGGTGTGACGCCCTTTTGGCGGGTCGGCTCGGCCGTGCCGGTCATCCATGCGTGTCAGTTCGTTTGCCTCGGTGCCCCGGAATGTCGGGATGCGGTCCGTCACGCCCGGTCTGGGCCCGGTGGCGCAGCTTCGCATCGGCGAGCACGCACGCCATCATGGCCTCCACCACCGGTGCGCCGCGAATGCCGACGCAGGGGTCATGTCGGCCCTTCGTGACCACTTCAGTGTTCTCGCCCGAGCGCGTCACGCTCTCCACCGGTGTCAGGATGGACGAGGTCGGCTTGATGGCAACGCGCATGGTGACGGGCTGGCCGGTCGAGATGCCACCCGCCACGCCGCCATTATGGTTCGCCCCGAAGCTCGCCTCCCCGTCCCCCATGCGCATCGTGTCAGCGGCCTCGCTGCCCAGCATCCCGGCCGCTGCGAAGCCCGCGCCTATCTCAACGCCCTTTGCGGCATTGATGGACATCATGGCGCCCGCCAGTTCCCCATCGAGCTTGCCATAAACCGGTGCGCCCCAGCCCGGAGGCACCCCTGTGGCGGTCACTTCGATGATGGCACCCACGGAATTGCCGGACTTGCGCAACCCGTCGAGATAATCCTCCCAGCGCGCAGCCGCTGCCGTGTCTGGACACCAGAAGGGGTTTGCGTCGATGCTCGCATCGTCCCAGTTCGCCCGGTCGATGGTTTCGGTGCCGATCTGTACCACTGCGGCACGGATGCGAATGCCATCGCCCAGCAGTTTGCGCGCCACGCCACCCGCCGCCACCCGCGCAGCGGTTTCCCGGGCCGATGATCGGCCCCCACCGCGATAATCTCGCACGCCATATTTCGCATCATAGGTGAAGTCGGCATGTCCCGGACGATAGCGGTCACGGATTTCGGAATAGTCCTTGGAGCGCTGGTCGACATTGCGTATCATCAGGGAAATCGGCGTTCCGGTGGTGACGGGCCCGCCGGTCCGATCATCCTCGAAAACGCCTGACAGGATTTCCACCGCATCGGGCTCCTGTCTCTGCGTCACGAAGCGCGAGGTGCCCGGCCGCCTGCGGTCGAGCCAGTGCTGGATGTCGGCCTCGGTCAGCGCCAGGCCAGGCGGGCAGCCATCCACCACGCAACCAAGCGCCGGCCCATGGCTCTCCCCCCAGGTGGTGACGCGGAACAGGTGACCAAACGTGTTGTGGGACATGGGCGGGACATTCCGTCATTGGCTTCGTGGCCGAAGCGGTCACATAATACAAGCCGGATGCATAAGCCCGCGCGAGCGGCTGTCAAATGAGAGGCGAGGAGAGAGAGTTGAGCGACCAGACCTATATCATCCCCCCCACGCCGAGCGCCGAGGCCTATGAGACCGACAATCTCGCCCGCCCGCCCATTCCGGACGTGGCCGAACCCTTTGGCCTGTTCCAGTCCTGGCTGCGCGAGGCGACGGCGAGCGAGCCGAATGACGCCAATGCGATGACGCTCGCCACGGTTGATCCTGACGGCCTGCCGAATGCGCGGGTGGTCCTGCTCAAGGATGTGGATGCGCTTGGCTTCACCTTCTACACCAATCTCGGCAGTGCCAAGGGCAGCGAACTGGCTGCAACACCGTTCGCCTGCCTGAATTTCCACTGGAAGAGCCTGCGCCGACAGGTGCGTGTGCGGGGTCCGGTCGAGCCGGTCAGTCCTGAGGAGGCCGACGTCTATTTCGCGAGCCGCGCCCGCGACAGCCAGGTCGGTGCCTGGGCATCGGATCAGTCCCGACCGCTGGCCGCACGCGGCGCGCTTGACGCCAAGATCGAGCTTTTCCGCGCGCTTCATGCCGGCGAGCCGATCCCGCGCCCGCCGCACTGGTCGGGTTTCCGCCTCGTGCCGTCGAGCGTGGAATTCTGGCAGGACCGCCCCTACCGCCTTCATGACCGCCTGATCCTGCGCCGCCTCGGCAATGGCTGGCAAGGCGAGCGGCTCTGTCCATGACCTAGGCCAAGCGCTCTTGTCAGAAGGGGCAGGGGCGACGGCGGGCGGCCTGGAAACCTAAAGAGGAGGGTGCCACCATGCTTGCACGCAAGATCGTGAAAATCCTGCACACGGTTGCCTCGGCCGGCCTGATTGGCGGGATTGCGGCCTATATGGTGCTGCTGATTGCGGTCTCGCCGGCAGATATCGCGGCGTTTGCAAATGTCCGCGCCGCGATTGATGCGATCAGCGGCTATGTGCTCCTGCCGAGCATGGCCGTCGCAGTGGTCTCGGGCCTGTTGTCCATGATGGTCCACAGCCCCTTCCTCGACAAGGGATGGGTCTGGATCAAGGCCGCGCTCGGCATTTCCATGTTCACCGGTGTCCTGCACATTGACAATGCCCATGCTGACTATGCGGCGCGGGTCTCCGCCGATGTGGCGGCGGGCCTCGCCGATCCGGGCGCGCTCGACAAGGTTCATGCCGGTGAGTGGGGCACGCTGATCGCTGTCATGGTGGTGGCGCTGGCGAACGTGATCATCGCCATCTGGCGCCCGCGCCGGATCATGAGCATCTGAACGGCCTCAGTCCTCCTCCAGCATCCGGTCCATCGCTTCATCGGACCAGCCGAAATGGTGGCCGATCTCGTGGATCAGCACATGCGCGATGAGTTCCGTCAGCCCGACATCGCCCCTTGCCGCCCACTCATCAAGGATCGGGCGGCGATAGAGAAACACGCGCGCAGGCTCCGTTGAGGGGTCCATGACGCTGCCCTCGGTCAGTGGCACGCCGACATAGAGACCCGTCAGGCCGAAAGGATCGGCAATGCCCATATCCTTCAGCACGGCGTCCTCGGCGAAATCCTCCACATGAACGATCAACGCGCCCAACTGCGCGCGAAACGCCTCCGGCATGTCGGCCAGCGCCTCATGCGCCAGCGCCTCGAAGCGGGTGATGTCGGGAGCGATCGAGTCCTCATCCATGGGTGGAAAACTGGCGCGCCCCGCGCCTTCCGGCAAGTCGCAAGTCTTGACTCGCGCATCCTCCCGCGCGGTTTATCGAGACCATGCTGCTCGATCCCGACACCGAGACACCTGCGCCACTGGCCGATCGCGCCCGCATCATCTGCCGCGGTGTGGTGCGCCTGTTCACCGCGCTTGATTTCGCCTGTGTCTGCGAACTGCCGCTCGCCAATGGACGGCGCGCCGACATTGTCGCGCTCGGTCCGAAGGGCGAGATCACCATTGTCGAGGTGAAGTCCGGCCTCGCCGACCTGCGCGCCGACGGCAAATGGCCGGATTACGGCCCTTTCTGCGACCGCTTCTACTTCGCCGTCGATGCCGATTTCCCGCGCGAGGCCCTGCCGGCAACAACCGGCCTCATCATCGCCGACGGCTTTGGCGGTGCGGTCCTGCGCGAGGCCGACCCCACCCCGCTCGCAGCGGCGCGCAGAAAGGCGATGACGCTCAGATTTGCACGGGCCGTGGCGCGGCGGATTTGTATTGAGTGAGGGCTTGACCCCCCCCCGGACTTAGAAGGCACTCTCCTTTGCGTCATCTGGTGAGGGAGGCAAGACCATGGACATGTATGACTGGGGTCCCGATGCATTCGGCATGGAAACGTTCGATCTCCACACATTCGACATGGGTGTCGGGTTTGGCGAATTGGGCGAGATGAACGGCTTCGCTTCATCGGCGGACTGGGATACGTTCCTGAATGAAATGTCGGAGTTCTCCCACGATCCGTCCGACTTATTCGAGCTACCTCCGGGAATCGCGGGATTGGTTGTTCTCTTCGATGAAGGCGGAGGTGATGCCTCAAATGACGGCGGCTTGTTTGAGGATGTGGGACTATGGTTCGCGCCAATCATCATTGGGCCATTGGTTGGAGGGGCCCTCGGGTTCTTGGACGGTGTGATTACTGAAATGAGAGATGGTGATGGGAATTTCGATTGGGGCAACGTTCTGAATGATACCCTGCGTGGCGCGCTATCTGGAGCGTTCGGCGGTGCGTACGTTCAGGGTGGAAAGATTGTCGGCAACAAGTTTGTCGAGTATTATGTAGGTCCAATTGTCGGGCAGATGATGTATTTGGTGTTTGAACCTGGTTCAATTCCTGCCTGCAAGCCTGGTGACGCTTGCGGATGAAATGACGAAAATCATACTCATCAATCTTGCAATCGCCATCGCGCTCTGGGGCGTGATCATTCTGTTTGGGATCATCATGAATATTGAAATCATTGAGGCTCGGCCTTTCGCCTTTCTTATGCTTCCAGGGCTCTATGCAAGCTTTGCTGCCGCCCGTGCAATTGAGAAGAGGTCGAAAATATTTCGTGAAACTGATGATTGTTGATGTCTGAATATCTGCGTGTTGCCACCGGAGGAGTTGCGGGATCGTCAGTGGTGAGTTTTTGGAGCATGTCATCGGTTCGCTGAGGGGGATCACATTTACGACTGTTTTTTTTTGGAATGAACTGGATCTGTGTGACGATGGGGAGGCATGTATATGAAAAAATGGAAGGCCATCGGGCAGATGGTAATCATTTGTGTGCTGGGCTCAATCGGCGCTGGACTGGTAAGATTTCATATTGACCACGTTCTGCTGGAAGCAACGCTATTCTCCGTAATCGCGGCGCTGACATACGCAGCCATTTTTCATGTATCGCGACAGGTGGACAGGTAGGATGCTGATGACTCAGTTCTGTTCAAGCAAACATAATACATTCGCATTTCGCATACTTGAAGATTTTCTGAATTGGTTGAGCAATGGCAAGTCCGTTTCTTGACCGCGAAAGCGCAAACGCCTCTCACATTCATTTACAATTCTGTTTTTGCTGGCCTTTTTGCTGGATTGGAGGCGCGTCTCGGACTAAGTGATGCCACGTAGGACAATCCGGAGCGCCAGATATGGCCCATGACGCCCACGGGCCCGTACCGGGCCAGCTGTCCATCCAGGAAACCGCGCGCATCACGCGCGTGACGGCCATGCTTTCGGTTTCGGTAGCGACTGTGCTGATCGCGATCAAGCTGTGGGCCTGGCTCGCCTCGGGGTCGGTGGCGATGCTCTCCTCGCTTGCCGACAGCGGGCTCGATGCTGCGGCGTCGCTCTTCACGCTCGCCGCCGTGATCTATGCCGCGCGACCCGCCGATGACGAGCATCGCTTCGGACATGGCAAGGCCGAAGGCTTTGCCGCCATGGTGCAGGCCTTGCTTGTCGGCGTGTCGGCGACGCTTGTCGCCATTGAGGCGGTCAAGCGTTTCATGAACCCCGAACCGATCGAAGCCTCCGGTCTCGCCCTGGCGGTGATGGGGATATCCATTGCGCTGACGCTGGCGCTGGTCTGGGCGCAGACCCTTGCGGTCAGGCGCACCGGATCGGTCGCGACCGCCGGTGACCGTGCCCACTACATGGCCGACCTCGCTGCCAGCGCCGTTGTGATCGTGGGGGTTGTCGGAGCGGGCCTGCTCGGCGTCACCTGGCTTGACCCCCTGGTCGGCCTGATTGTGGCGGCCTGGCTTGTCTGGAGTGCGCTGAAAGTGGCGCGTGGGGGGATCGACCAGCTGCTCGACCGCGAGCTTGACGATACGCTGCGCGAGCGCATCCGTGCCCTGGCCGTCGATGGCGGCATGATTCTGGACATCCACCAGCTGCGCACCCGCGCGTCCGGGCCCTATGTCCACATCCAGTTCCATGCCGACCTGCCTGCAAACCTCAGCCTTGTTGCCGCCCATCAGGCCATGGTGGGGGCGGAGCAGCGCATCCGGCAGGAATTCCCGTCCGCTGACATATTGATCCATCCAGACCCATGCGGCGCTGCCGAGCCCCATGGCGCTGAGGGTTTTCGCGTCGATGAACCCGAACCGGCAGAATCTTCTTAATTTTGCAACGCTCCGGGATTAGCTTCCGGAGTCATGCGCACACTCTATCACTGGACCATGGACCCCGCCTCGCGCGCCATTCGACTGGCGCTCTCGGAGAAGGGGCTTGAATTCAAGGATGTGGCCGGCCCGCCCGGTTCGCACCATGATGAAGTGCAGCGCCTGTTGCCGGGTGCCGCAGGCCCCGTTCTGGTTGACCGCTATCAGGGCGAGCAGGTCGTCGCCGCCGGCACCCATGCCGCGCTGGAATTCCTCGACGAGACCTATCCCGATCCGCACCCCCTGCTGCCGGCCGCGCCACAGGAGCGCGCCGAAGTGCGCCGCATCTGGCACTGGTCCGAAGCCGAGTTCGAGACCCATGTCACGCCGACCCTGCTGGCCGAGCGCCTCATGCAATGGACGCGCAGGGACCACACCCCGAACACCGAGGCCCTGCGCAAGGGTGCCCATGCCCTGCGCGGACGCCTGATCTTCCTCAATGCGCTCGCCGAAGAGCGCCATTATCTCGCCGGCCGCCAGCTGAGCCTTGCCGACTTCATCGTCGCCGCCTTCATCTCGACGCTCGACTATTTCGGTGATGTCGGCTGGGACGCGATCCCGGATTTGCGCGAATGGTATGCGCGGGTGAAGTCGCGGCCCGCCTTCCGCCCCCTTCTTGGCGACCGTCTGGACGGCACCCGCCCTGCGCCGCATTATGCCGATCTTGACTTCTGAGCCGCTCGAAAATCGAACCAGGGCACTCGCCCGCGACCTCGGCTTCGATGCCGTCGGCATTGCGCGTGTCGATCCGGACTGGGCAGCAGCGCAGCGGCTGGAGCGTTTTGTAGCGTTTGGTCATCATGGCAGCATGGGCTGGATGGAGGAGACGCTGGCGCGGCGGCGTCATCCGCAGGCCATGTGGCCGGGTGCGCGTTCGGCTGTGGCCGTTGCGCTGAATTACGGCCCTGAAGGCGATCCGCTGCGCGCGCTGGAGACGCCTGAACGCGCCGCGATTTCGGTCTATGCGCAGGGGGCTGATTATCACGACGTCCTGAAGAAGCGGCTGAAGCGGCTCGCCCGCGCCTTTGTCGAGGCGACGGGGCATGAGGTGAAGGTCTTCGTCGACACCGCGCCGCTCATGGAGAAACCGCTCGCCGCCCTTGCCGGGCTCGGCTGGCAGGGCAAGCACACCAATCTCGTTTCGCGTGAACTGGGGTCCTGGACGTTTCTCGGCATCATGCTGACGGACGCCGAACTTGCTCCCGATGCGCCGGAGACAGATCATTGCGGCTCCTGCCGGGCCTGCCTCGACATCTGCCCGACCAATGCCTTTACGGCACCTTACCAGCTCGATGCGCGGCGCTGCATCTCCTATCTCACCATCGAGCATGACGGGCCGGTCCCGCTTGAATTTCGCAAGCAGATGGGCAATCGCATCTATGGCTGCGATGATTGCCTTGCGGTCTGCCCTTGGAACAAATTCGCTGAAATCGCGTCGGAATCGGCATTTCACGCAAGAATTGAGCTGCGCCGGCCGGAATTGGCCGATCTTGTCCAGCTTGATGACGCCGCCTTCCGGGAGGTGTTCTCCGGCTCGCCCGTCAAGCGGATCGGCCGCGGCCGGTTCATCAGGAACGTGCTGATCGCCATCGGCAATTCCGGGCAACCGGCGCTCGTCAGCCATGTGTGCGAAAGGCTCGGCGACGATGATCCGCAGGTGCGCGGCGCTGCCGTGTGGGCTCTGCGAGAACTCAGTCCCGCGGTCTGGGCGCTCGAAAGGGCACTCAGGCTCCCACAGGAAGCCGATCCGGAAGTGCGCGCCGAGTGGGCCCTCATCTGAGAGTCGCGACCTCGAACCGCCCCGCACTCGTCACACAAGCCCGCTTCATGCCTTCGGAATTATGGGGCAGGGCGACATGGCCCATCACATCGACGGCGATCAGGCCGCCTTCGCCGCCCAGCCTGCGCATGTCGGCCAGCGCACCCTCGGCAGCATCCTTCAGGCTCGCCTGGCCGTAACGGATGCGCGCTGACACATCGGCTGCAACGGCAGCGCGCAGGAAGTACTCCCCCTGTCCGGTACACGACACCGCCACGCGTTCATCCGCCCATGTGCCTGCGCCGATGATCGGTGAATCCCCGACACGGCCGGGCGTCTTGTTCAGAAGGCCGCCGGTCGAGGTCGCCGCCGCCAGCGATCCGCTCGTGTCAAGCGCGACCGCGCCCACCGTCCCATGGACGAGCTCGCCCTCTTTCACCGGTTTGTTGACGGCTGGTGTGTAGTAGGCCTTCGGATTCCAGACCCGCGCCAGATCGTGCTTGCGCGCAAACGCGCCTGCGCCCTTGCCGACAAGGAGGACATGCGGGCTCTTTTCCATGACCAGCCGTGCAGCGTCCACAGGGCTACGAAAGCCGCGCAGGGCCGCCACCGCGCCGGCATTGCGCGAGGGCCCGTCCATGATCGCCGCATCCAGCTCCCACTGGCCGTTGCGCGCGGGCGATGCACCCTTTCCGGCGACGTGGTAACCGCAGGCTTCAAGCTCGCGGACCATCTCCTGAACGACATCGACCGCGCTCCTGCCCGCAGATAGGAGCGCTCGGCCATGTTCGAGCAGGCCGCGCATATGTGCTTCTGATGTGCTGTAATCCTTGCCGCCAATCGGTCCGGCCCCGCCGTGCAGCGCAAGCGCCCAAGTCTCATTCATGTTTTCGTACTCTCACTTCCGGGCTCCGTTGCGTCAGCGCTTCACAGGCCCTGACGCCACGGCTACCGTTCGCGCACGCGAAATCAAGCAGGAATGATAGCGAAGGGAGAAATCACCAATGAAGGCACTTGTTTCGAAGGCGCCGGGCGGTCCGGAAACGCTGGAAATGGTTGACCTGCCCGACCCGGTGGCCGGCAAGGGTGACGTGATTGTGCGGGTGCATGCGGTCGGTGTGAACTATCCCGACGTGCTGATCATCGAGGACAAATACCAGTTCCAGCCGGAGCGCCCCTTCTCGCCCGGTGGCGAAGTTTCCGGCGTCATCGAGGCGGTGGGCGAGGGCGTGACCAGCGTGAAACCCGGCGACCGCGTGCTCGCCCTGCCGGGCTGGGGCGGGATGCAGGAGAAACTGGTGGTCGATGCCAGCCGCTGCGTGCCGATCCCCGACGCCATGCCGTTCGAGGAAGCCGCTGCCTTCGTGCTCACCTACGGCACCACGCATTTCGCGCTGAAATATCGCGCCGACCTTCAGCCGGGCGAAAAGCTCTTCGTGCCCGGAGCCGCTGGCGGGACCGGAATCGCTGCGATCGAGCTCGGCAAGGCCATGGGCGCGGAGGTCTTCGCGGGTGCGTCCAGCGAGGACAAGCTCGCCATGGCGAAGGAGAAGGGTGCCGATGACGGGCTCGTCTATCCCACGGGCGCGCTCGACAAATCCGCCCAGAAGGCGCTGTCGGACGCCATCAAGGGCTTGGGCGGCGGCGGCGTGGATGTTGTCTATGATTGTGTTGGCGGCGATTATGCCGAGCCCATGCTGCGTGCGATGAACTGGGACGGACGGTTCCTCGTCATCGGCTTCCCGGCGGGCATTCCGAGCATTCCGCTGAACCTGACCCTGCTCAAGAACTGCCAGATCGTCGGTGTCTTCTGGGGCGCATGGACCGCGCGTCGGCCCGATCAGTTCCAGGACAGCCTGAAGGAGCTCTTCGGCTTCTATGCGAGCGGCAGGATCCGTCCACACGTCTCGCAGACCTTCCCGCTCGAACGCGGCGGTGATGCCATCCGACTGCTCGCCGACCGCAAGGCAAAGGGCAAGCTGGTGGTGACGCTGGTCTGAGCGTCAGTTCACCAGCGCTGCCTCGGTCTTCGAGCGCACCTCGTCCTCGGTGACGGCCGGGGCCAACTCGATGATCCTAAGGCCGCCATCAACCACGTCGAACACGCCGAGATCGGTGATCACACGGTTGACCACGCCCTTGCCGGTGAGCGGCAGGGTGCAGGCCTTGAGGAGCTTGCTCTCACCATGCTTGTTGGCATGGTCCATGACTACGACGACACGCCCGACACCGGCCACAAGGTCCATCGCCCCGCCCATGCCCTTCACGAGCTTTCCGGGGATCATCCAGTTTGCAAGGTCGCCATTCTCGGCCACTTCCATGGCGCCGAGAATGGCCATGGCGATCTTGCCGCCGCGGATCATCGCAAAGCTGGTCGCTGAATCGAAATAGGCCGTGTGCGGCAGTTCGGTGATGGTCTGCTTGCCGGCATTGATCAGGTCGGCGTCTTCCTCGCCCGCATAGGGGAAGGGGCCCATGCCGAGCATGCCATTCTCGCTCTGCAGCGTGACGTTCACGCCTTCGGGAATGTAATTCGCCACAAGCGTCGGAATGCCGATGCCGAGATTGACGTACATGCCGTCGCGAAGTTCCTGCGCCGAGCGCTGCGCCATCTGATTGCGATCCCAGGGCATTATTTGGTTTCCTCTCGATAGGGAGAATCATGTGAAACGACGTTCAGCATTCTCAGTATAAGCGGTGAGCCGCCAAGCTCCCGTTCCAACACATCGACTTCCGCCATCAGGGTAACGGGCGCACCCACAGAAGGCAGAGCGAGTTGATCTCGTCGATGTACAGGGACACCAACCGATAGCAAATCGTAGGACAGCGGCCCGATTTGCTTTCCGTTCGAGCGTGTCAGTTTCATGCAAATCGGCGCGTTGAAGCGAAGGCCGATCCAACCATCCTCGACGACCTCCAGATTGCCATGGAAGGTGGCCACCTCCCCACGCGCCAAGGACATGATCTCCGCTTTGGTGTGACAAGGTTGGCCGTGGTCCGGCTGTAGGGACGCGGCTGAACATGCCGCGAGAAGGGCTATGGACAGGCAGGCCGCCAACAGCGTTCTACCGGTCTTTAGCATCACTTCTCAAACTCCCTTTCCGTCCACTGCCCGATCCGCTTCTCATGCGTGCCCTGCGATATGCGGCGCGCGGCGACATCCGGCAGGTGGTTCGCATCGAAGGCGAACTCACCCGGCCGGATGATCTTTACAACCCCTCGCTTCCAATCCCCGACGACCGCTTACTGACCGAGATACTTCAGCGTGCGGAATTCGTCTTCGGCGAGTTGTACCTTGATGGCCAGAGCGCGGGCGGTCGCCTCATCCGGGGCCTCGAAGATTTCGTCAACGATGCAGGTTTCGCCAGCAAAGCTGATCGGCTGGGTCCGGCAGACGCGACCAAGGTCAGGTGAGCGCGCCTTGAGGGAGGTGAACGCACCATCGGCAGCTTTGAAGCCACGCGGCGTTGTGCGGTCCGGACGCGCACTCTCAACAAACAGGCCGAGGGTGGCGTCGCAGCTTCCTGTGAATGCGATCAGGAATCCTGCGCCTTGCAGGCGCTCCACAAACACGAAACGGTCATCGAAGACGCGTTCACGAAATCCAACCGCTTCCGCCGTGCGGATGGTTTCGGCGATGCAGTCGCTTTCGTATCGCATGGTCGCAACGTCGGCAGCGTCCCAGGCCTTTTCAGCCTCTGTGGACTTGTCTGCAAAGGCAGCATGGCCGGAGATGGCGGCAAGTGCGAGTGCAGATGAGCAGATCAATCCAGTGAGTCTCATGATGGTTTCCTTCGCTGCGACGTTTATGACGTTTCCCGATCATCTCGTTCCTCTCGGGGAGAATGCCGAGGACTTCAGTGCTGCGATATCAACAGCTTATGCAGCGAGTGTAGGCTAACACATCACTTGCACGAAGCCTATATGCGCTCCCGAACCGTCCTCTGCTCAATCCGCTTTTCATGTTCGCCCTGCACCAGTCGGTGGACATAGATGCCCGGCAGGTGGACCGCGTCGGGGTCAAGCGTGCCGGGTTCAACGATTTCCTCCACCTCCATGACGCAGACCTTGCCACAGGTTGCGGCGGGAGCGTTGAAGTTGCGCGCTGTCTTGCGGAAGATGGCATTGCCCGTGGTGTCGGCCTTCCACGCCTTCACAATGGCGAGGTCGGCGAAGATGCCCTGCTCGAGAATGTAATCCTGCCCGCCAAACTGTTTCACTTCCTTGCCTTCGGCGATGACGGTGCCGACGCCGGTCTTGGTGTAGAAGCCGGGAATGCCGGCCCCGCCAGCGCGCATGCGCTCGGCCAGCGTGCCTTGCGGGTTGAATTCGAGTTCCAGCTCGCCGGAGAGGTATTGCCGCATGAATTCGGCATTCTCGCCGACATAGGAGGACAGCATCTTCTTCACCTGCCGTGTTTCCAACAGCATGCCGAGGCCAAACCCGTCCACGCCTGCATTGTTCGAGGCGATGGTGAGGTCCTTCACGCCGGCATCACGAATCGCCGCGATCGACAGTTCCGGAATGCCGCAAAGGCCGAAGCCGCCTGCGGCGATGAGCATGCCATCGAACAGGAGCCCATCAAGGGCGCTCGCGGCGTCGGGATAGATCTTGCTGGCCATCAGGGTCTCCGGATCAGCTGAAGCATTCGTCGAGGAAGGCGTGCGCAGCGCGGTAGCTGCGTTCCTTGTTCACCGGATGGTACATCAGCCCCAATTCCTGAGCGTTCGCTTCGGGATTGGTGAAGGCGTGCGCGGTCGCACCATAGGCGACAAGCTGCCAGTCGGCGCCGGCATCGGTCATTTCCTTCGCAAAGGCGCTGACATCATCCGGTGTTGCCATCGGGTCTTCCCAGCCATGCAGGGCGAGCACCCTGGCCGAGATGCGCGGAGCCTTAAGGTTCTCGGCGGGCCGGAAGATGCCGTGAAAGCTCACCACGCCTTTCAGGTCCGCACCCATACGCGCCATGTCGAGCACGCACAGCCCGCCAAAGCAGAAGCCGATGGCAGCGGTTCTGGAGGGGTCCGTGCCCGGAAGCGTGCGGGCGAATTCGATGGCCGTGTTCAGCCGCGACTGGAGCTCGGCGCGGTTACCCACCAACGGGTTCATCAGCGCCTGGTTCTCCTCCACCGTGGAGCCGCGCTTGCCCGCGCCATAGACATCGACGCAAAGCCCGGCAAAGCCCATATCGGCGACCCGGCGCGCAGCATCGCGCTCATAGTCGGAAAGCCCGGCCCAGGCATGGCACACCAGCACAACAGGCGCATTCTCGTCGCCCGGATGGGCAAGAAACGCCTCATAGGCCTGGGTGTCATCAGAATAGGAAAGCGTTTCTTCGCGCGAAGCCATCTTCGTCCCTCCTGCCTTGTATCCTTTGCCCTTTCATGGGGCAGGCAAAGGTGAGAAGCAAGAGGAAGCCCGCGAGAATTTCAACGGGCGTTGAACGAGATCCCCGTGTGACGGCAAACCGTGCGACCGGTCAGTTGCCGTCGACGGCATCCTCCAGCACTTCACCGGTTTCCTGGATGTCCTTGCCGACACCCTGAATGGTGTTGCAGGCTGCCAGCGTCAGCGCCAGCAGCAGAGAGAGGGCAACAGCAAGCGTTCGCATTGTTACAAGGCCTCGCTTCAGACAAGCGCCATCCGTCGGCGCTGACCAACGAAACTGACGTAGCACCCTTTCGGTTCCGCATCCACTTCAAACATCCGTGAAAATCAACGCATCGCCGCGCAGGCGACGCGCGCACCAGCACCGCCGATGGGCTGGCTGATCTGGTCGTCCGGGCTCTCATGGATGAGCAGCGCCGACCCGTCATCATCCAGCAGGCGCGGCGTGCCCTGCGCGAGCGTGACGAGGCCGGTAAACACTTCGGCCTTCGCCGAACCGTCTGCAAATGCGTAGATGTTCGGCAGGTCTCCGGCTTCAGGACCGTCCGGATTGAGCAGGCCATGCCCGCCCTCGATCATGCCGACATGGCCGCCGGAGCGCTTGAACTCGCCAACATCGCTGCAATCGCCAACGGCATGCAGGTGCAGGCCGTGCCAGCCAGGAGAGAGCGATCCGGGGCGCAGCTCGATGCGGATCAGAACGCCGCTCGGGCCCTGCGTGAAGCTCGCCGTACCGATATTGTCGCCCTCCATTCCAATGACGCTGTAGGATTTCGTCATCGGAGCGGGGATGGCTTCCTGCGCGCTGGCGGTGGCAAAGAAGGCGACCGTGGCGGCGGCGGTGAAGGTGCGGATCATTCTGGCGCTCCCGAAGTTTGGCGTTTTATGCGTCCCCGATCAGATTAGACCAGCATATAGAAGACCGGAAGGCGAGGTACAGAGTTGACCACCACTGAACGCGCCGATCGCCTGCTGGTTCGGCTCGGCCATTATGAGAGCCGGGCGCGGGCCCGCGCGGCAATCGAAGCTGGCCTTGTCAGCGCCAATGGCGAGGCGGTGCTGAAGGCCTCGCAGCTCCTGCCTGTCGACGCCGACATCAAGGCGGGCGAGACCCATCCTTATGTCTCCCGCGCCGCGCTGAAGCTCCTGCACGCGCTTGAGACCTTCAAGATCGACGTTTCCGGGCGAATTTGCCTCGATCTCGGTTCCAGTACCGGCGGTTTCACCGAAATCCTGCTCGCACGCGGTGCGGCGCATGTCACAGCGGTGGATGTCGGCACGGGGCAGATGCATGAGCGTCTGCGGGGGGCTCAGCGCCTCACCCTGCATGAAGGCCTCGATGCACGGGATCTTACCGCGGTGCATCTGAGCGCCCCGCCGGACATCATCACCGTGGATGCGAGCTTCATCGGTCTCGAAAAACTCCTGCCCGTTTCGCTCTCGCTCGCCGCCCCCGCAGCGCGCCTCATCGCGCTGTTCAAGCCGCAATTCCAGGTCGGCCGTGCCTTCATCGGCAGGGGCGGGATTGTGACGAATGACAAGGCCGCCGCCCATGCCGAGGAGCAATTCATCGAATGGCTCGACTTCCAGAACTGGCGCGTCGCTCACGAGCACCGCACCGAAAGCCCCATCACCGGCGGCGACGGCAACCGCGAACGCCTGATCCTTGCGGCGCGGTTGGATTAAAACGGATCATGCTCAGCCACCAGATGGCCGGGTGCGACCTGTATCAGCTGCGGCACATACTGCTGCGCATCGGCGTCATCGACGAGCCTTGACTTGAGGAAGCGCAGCGGTGCGCGGGAGTCCATCGGGCTCGGCAAATCGCCTTCAAGCAGGATGTGCTCGCGCGTCTTTTCCGTTTTGGGGTCCGGGTTCGGCACCGCCGCGATCAGCGCGCGGGTATAGGGGTGGCGGGCGTCCTCATAGATCGCGTCGCGCCCGGCAAGCTCCACCACGCGCCCGAGATAGAGCACCATCACGCGGTGGGAAATCTCGCGCACCACGGCCAGATCGTGGCTGATGAAGATCATGCTGAGGCCGAACGCCTTCTGGAGCTCGATCAGAAGATCGACGATCTGCGCCTGCACCGACACATCAAGCGCGGAGACCGCCTCGTCACAGACCACGAGTTTCGGCTTCAGGATCATGGCGCGGGCGATGCCGACGCGCTGGTTCTGGCCGCCCGACAGCTCGTGCGGATAACGGTTGATCAGCGCCGGATCGATGCCGCAGCGGGGCATGAGCTCGCGCACGCGGGCCTCGCGTTCCCGGCGCGACAGGGTCGGCTCGAACACGGTCAGCGGTTCGGCAATGGACTGGCCGATGCTCATGCGCGGATCAAGGCTCGCCAGCGGGTCCTGGAAGACGATCTGGAGATCATCGCGCAGCCTGCGCATCTCGTTCTTGTCGGCATCGGTGATGTTGCGCCCGATCCAGGAGATGTTGCCCGCCGTCGGCGGCACGAGCTTCAGCACCCCGCGCGCCAGCGTCGATTTCCCGCAGCCGCTCTCGCCCACAACGCCAAGCGTCTCGCCCGCGCGCAGGTCGAAACTGACACCGTCCACGGCCTTGAGCGGCTTGGTTCCGCCAAAAAGGCCCGATTTCACCCGGATCGGGAAATGCACCCGTATATCGTCCACACTGAGCAGCGGCTCGGTGTCCTGCGCAGGCGGCGGGCCGAGGGGCGGGCGGCCTTCGCGGTCCGGATTGTCGATGCGGGGCACGGCTTGCAGCAGCATCCTGGTGTAATCATGTGTCGGCGCGTAGAAGATGTCGTCCACGCCGCCGCGCTCGACAATCTCGCCGTGCCGCATGACGATGACGCGGTCACACATGCGTGCCACCACGCCCATGTCATGGGTGATCAGCATCAGCCCGGCATTGGTGCTGCGCTTGAGATCGTTCATCAACTCGAGCACCTGCGCCTGCACCGTCACGTCGAGCGCCGTGGTCGGCTCATCGGCGAGCAGGAGCTTCGGCCCGCACAGCATGGCAATCGCGATCATCACGCGCTGGCGCATGCCGCCGGAGAGCTCGTGCGGGAACTGGTCGAGGCGTCGTTCCGCTTCGGGGATGCGCACGCGCTCCAGCCATTCCACACAGGCTGCATTCGACTCCTTGCCCGTGATGCCCTTGTGCAGGGCCAGGACCTCGCGCATCTGCGCGCCGACGCTCATATGCGGAGTGAGCGCGGTCAGCGGGTCCTGGAAGATCATGGACATGTCCGCCCCGCGAAGCTGGCGCAGGCGCTTCCTGGAGACCCGGGAAAGGTCCTCGCCAGCAAAGCGCATCGTCCCGGACACGGTGCCATTGTCGGCGAGCAGGCCCATAATGGCGAGCGCGGACTGGCTCTTGCCGGAACCGGATTCGCCGACAATGCCGAGGCATTCGCCGGGATGTACCTCGAAGCTGACGCCTTTCACGGCGTTCACAGTGCCATCTGGCGTGGAGAAATCGACCTTCAGGTCATCGACGGAAAGAATGGGTGTGTCTGTCATGGCAGCGAAGCGAGCGGATGAGGCGCAAAAGGTCAAGAGGTTTTGGTCAGGTGTTCGGTGCCGTCTCGCTCGAAAAACAAGAACCCCCGGCCTTTCGGGCCGGGGGCTCGTCTTTGTCGTGACCTGCCAGCGCTATTCGCGCGAGGACAGCAGCATCAGGATGATGCGGAACATGTTGATGAAGCTGATGAAGAAGTTCAGCGCACCCCAGTTCGTCATCACCGCCAGCCCACGCTGGTCACCGGCCATCTGGTAGTAGCCTTCCTTCAGCTCCTGCGTTTCCCAGGCGACAAGGCCAGCCGAGAGCAGCAGGACCGCCAGCATGATGCCGGTTTCCAGCATGCCCGAGGGCGGGAAGATCAGGCTGACAAGGCCCAGGATCACCACGCCGAACAGGGCGATGATCATGAAGGTGCCGATCGGGCGAAGGTTCGTTTTCGTGGTGTAGCCGAACAGCGACAGCGCACCGAAAGCCGAGGCCGTGATCAGGAAGGCCTTCGCGATCGTCACGAAGTCAAGCGCCATGGAGCGGCCACCGCGAGTGTCGAGCACCGCGCCGGTCTGCGCCGCGTAGACCCAGACGCCCAGGCCGAGGCCGATCAGGCCGACAATCGACCAGTAAAGGACCGCCGTTCCCATCGGGGACGGGTTGCGCATGGCGAACATGGAGATGAAGATCAGCGCGATCGGGCCGAACTGCACCACGTAACGGAAGGGCGTTCCGAAGACGAGATTGGTCACTTCCGGAACGGTGCCGGCGACATAGGCCAGCACGGCGGAAACCAGCAGGCCGAGCGCCAGCTTGTTGTAGACGCCCAGCATGAAGCTCCGCAGGCCGGCGTCCACGGACGTGTCCATGGGGCGTGTCTGCACACCACCATAGGAGCGGTTGAAGTCGTTCATGTCATTCCTCTTCAGGTTCAAAACCGAGTTGGGCTTTACGAACAGCATCTTGCTGCAGCTCCGCCGCCCGGGCAGAAGTGACCATAATATCGTTATTCAATGCCGCAAAAGCAAGGGAAATCGGGTGTTCACAAGTCCGCAGGAATGGGCCCGCGGGCTTGTCAGCCATTCTGTTCCGACAAATCCCCAACACGTATCAGGAATTCTGATCGAACCCGGAGAATGAATCTATGACAATCGACATGCGCCCACTCGGCCGGACTGACCTCATGGTGACTTCCTGCTGCCTTGGCACCATGACCTGGGGCGAGCAGAACACCGAGGCCGAGGGGCATGCGCAGATGGATTATGCCCTCGAACGCGGCATCAATTTCTTCGATACCGCCGAGCTTTATGCCATCCCGCCCAAACCGGAGACCCAGGGCTCGACCGAGCGGATCATCGGCAGCTGGTTCGCCGCGCGCGGCAATCGCGACAGGGTGATCCTCGCCTCCAAGATCGCCGGTCGCTCGGACATGGCCTGGCACCGCTCCTATCCGGTGAGCGAAACGCGCCTTGATGGCCGGGCCATTGATGATGCGGTCGAAAACTCGCTGAAGCGCCTGCAGACCGACTATATCGACCTCTACCAGCTGCACTGGCCGGACCGTTTCGCGCCACGCTTCGGCATGACGCCGGACTTCGACAAGATGCGCTCCGATTTCGTCTCCTTCGACGACACGCTCGGCCATCTCCGGCGGCATGTGGACAAGGGCAATCTGCGCCATTTCGGCCTGTCGAACGAGACCGCCTTCGGCGTCATGCGCTTCCTTGCCGCAAGCGAGGCCCACGGCCTGCCGCGGGTCCAGTCGGTCCAGAACGCCTACAATCTCGTCAACCGGACCTTCGAGGAGGGCCTGACCGAGATCACCGCGCATGAGCAGGTCGGCCTGCTGGCCTATTCGCCGCTCGCCCAGGGCTATCTGACCGGCAAGTATCGCGGCGGTGCCATGCCGGACGGCTCCCGAAAGGTGCTGTTCGGCCGACTGGGACGCTATGAGAAAGGCAATGCCGAGGCTGCCATCAATGCCTATCTCGACCTTGCGAAAACGCACGGCATCGACCCCGCTCACCTCGCCATCAAATTCTGCGACACGCGGCCTTTCACCACCTCCACGATCATCGGTGCCACCAGCCTTGAACAGCTCAGGACCGATATTGACGCCTTCGAGCTTGAATGGAGCGAGGAACTCGAGACAGCCGTGAACGCGATCCACCTGCGCTACCCCTCGCCCTGTCCGTGATGTTGTCCCCGCCCTCGCAATCCTTGCTGCCAGCCGGGTTTGACAGCGTGAACGGTTCGTCGCACTCTCCCGCCAATCGCGGAAAACAGTACAGTTCGCGGCCAGATGATACGGAGGGTTTGACCATGGCTGACGCCTCGAAATACGAAGAGAACATCAAGAAATACGCCAAGGGCTACAATCAGAAGGCGGCCGAAAAGATTGTCGGCCATCTGGGCATTGCCCTGCGCTCGCGCGACGCGTCGCTCGTGTCGTGCTCCGACCAGGGCGAGCTCGACCGGGTGCGTGAGAAATGGCTGCGCGGCAAGCTCGCGCTCGCCCAGTCCAATGCCGATCTCGATGCCGCCATCCAGGCAATCTGCGAGACGCTGAAGCCGGAAGGCGGCAACAAGGGCCGGGTCACCTTCTACTATCTCCTCGCCGAGCATTTCGGAAAGCTGGACGATCTCGCCGGCTGATCGCCGCCAGAGGCCGAGATTGGCTCCAGAAACTGCAAAACCCGCCGGATTCGGCGGGTTTTGTGTTTTTGAGCAGCGCGCGCAGGCGCTCGGATCTAGAGACTGTCCTTGATCCATTCCGCGATGCGCTGTTTCGACATTGCGCCAAGATGCGTGGCGGCCACCTTGCCATCCTTGAACAGCATCAGCGTCGGCAGGCCGCGCACGCCGTACTGGCCGGCGGTCATCGGATTGTCGTCGACATTCAGCTTGGCGACCTTCACCTTGCCCTCGAAGTCTCCGGCAACAGCGTCGAGATGAGGGGCCATCTGCTTGCAGGGGCCGCACCATTCGGCCCAGAAATCGACCACGACAGGCACGTCGGAATCGGCAATCAGCGCGTTGAAATCGTCATCGGTCACGGAAGTGGCGGTCATGTCGCATCTCCTTTGCGGGAATCGGTGTGCCCCTGCGAAGGTAATGAGCAAGCCTCAGGCTTGCAAACCGTCTCTCGCTTCCGTGATGGCCGCCTCCAGCACTTCCGACGAAAGCTCCATCAGGCGCGGCGCATCGGTCCACAACAGGGCACACCGGATCTGGCTGGCGGGAAACGCCGCCGCGAGCACCGAACGGTAGGCCGCCATCTGGACAAGGTAGCCCGGATCGACGCCGGCGGCATCGGGCGGCGGCGGGCGGTCGGTCTTGTAGTCCACGATCATGACATCGCGCTCGCGCACGACCAGCCGGTCGACACGGCCCTCGACAAGCCGTCCGTCGGCCAGCCGCCCGGCCACCGGCACCTCAGCCCGGCTGCCCGGTCCGAACACGTCCGCAAAGGCCGGATCGTCCAGCACTCTGAGCGCGGCTGCGGCGATCTCGCCGCGCTCGGTCTCACTCAGGCCCCGCACCCCGCCGACAAATCGCCTGGCCGCCGCCGCCCAATCCGCCTGAGGCCGCTCCGGCAGGAATTCGAGCAGACAATGGATCAGCGTTCCGCGCAGGAAGCGCTGCTTGCCCGCGCCCGCAAAGGGCCCGAGCGCCGCATAGCGTACCTCGGCTTTCGAACTTGGCGTGATGTGCAGGCCGTCTGCGGGGCGCGCGGCATCCCGCTCGGCCCAGGCCGGCATGTCAGCCCGCGCCCTTGCCAGCGCGACCGCCTCCCCAAGCGCTGGCGGCAGGGTGCCATGCACGCGGATCGAAGGCTCGCGGTCAGCCTCCTCCAGGGTATGATGCTCGAGCGCCTCCATCGCCGCTTCGCAGGTCTGATACCAGCAGCCCTCACCCATGCCGCTAGCCGAATTGCCGTGCTCGGCGCCGCAGATGATCAGCCGGTCCTGCGCCCGCGTCAGCGCCACATAAAGCAGGCGGTTGTGCTCAGCCATCGCCTTGCGGGCGGCCTCGCGTTTCAGATCGGTCATCTCCGGGGCAACCTCGTCACTCTTCTTCCCGGCCAGGATGGGCGGCGCACCGGGTCCGGTGAGAAGACCGCGCTCATTCTTTCCCGGCGGCGCGGTGGTGTCGGCGAGGATAACGATGGGCGCCTCCAGCCCTTTCGCCCCGTGCACGGTCATCACGCGCACTTGGCCCTCGGGACGGGCCAGATCGCGCTTGATGTCGGCCGTGGTGCGGTCCTGCTCGCTCAAAAACACCTGAAGGCTCGGCGCGCTGCGCGCGTCATGCTCCAGCGCACCCGACAGAAGCTCCTCAAGCGGATCGAGCGCGGGCGTGCCCAGCCGCGTCACCAGCCGGTCCCGGGCGCGCGAACCATCGGCGAAACGGTGCTGCAGCGCGCGCGTGAGGAAATCATGCGGCATCAGGTGGCGGGCTTCGGTCAGTGCGCCGAGAAAGCCGCGCGCCTCGTCATACAGACCGCTCTCGCTGGCCTGCAGCGCCTGCCACAGCGTCTCGCCGCCGGCGCGCCCCCGGGCGAGCGGGGCGATATGGGCCTCATCATCGATCAGGTTCAGGAAAGGGCTTTTCAACAACTCCGCCAGCACGAGGTCGCCCGCCGGATAGATCGCGAAGCGGATGAGGTTCAGGCAGTCCTGCACGCCGATATGATCGGTGGGTTTCAGCCGGTCCGCCCCCGCCACGGGCAGGCCCGCCGCCTTCAGCTCTCCGATCAGCGCCTCGAACAGCCCGCCCGTGCGCTTCGCCACGAGGATCAGTATGTCGCCTGGCCCGGCCGGGCGACGGGCAAACTCGCCTTTCCCGGCCTCCTCCCAGACCGCCTCGCCGTTCGAGACAATCTCCCGGCAACGCTTGGCAACCCAGCGCGCCAGCGCCAGTTTCGGGCTTGCGGAGGAGAGCTTGTCCACCGGCGCGGTCCACGGGTCAGGCGTTTCCGCCTCGTCCTTGGGCTGGAGGCCGCGCAGTTCGACCGAGCCTTTCAGCGTGGAGCGATGAGCGACATGGCGCACAAGGTCGGCTTCCATCGGGGCGACCTCCCGTCCGCCGGCACATTCAGCAGCAGGCTGGCGGGCCCAGGCCTCGTCGACGAAGCGCAGCACGTCCGGCGTCGAGCGGAAGGACATCTCCATCTGCGGCTGGTGGAATGTGGAGCCGGCGGCCTGCACGCGGTCGGCACATTCGCGCCGTTCCACGCCGAAATGGTCCGGATCGGCCCCCTGAAAGGAGTAGATTGACTGTTTCTCGTCACCCACCACGAATTGTGTGCGCGGTGTGTCGGGGCGCACGGATCCCTCGCCAGAGAAGAACTCACCCGTCAGCGCGTTGATCAGCGTCCACTGCTTCGGGCTCGTATCCTGTGCCTCGTCGAGCAGGATGTGCGATAGCTTACCGTCAAGCTTGTAGAGCACCCATTCCGCACGCCCCGGCGTCCTCAGGAGCCGCTCCGTCGCCGAGATCAGGTCATCAAAATCGAGCACCGCGCGGGCGCGTTTCAACCGCCCATAGGCGGCAATGATCGGTTGCCCAAGCCGGTAAAGCGCCAGCGTCCGCTCGAAGGCGCGGCGGCGCTTCAGGCGGTCTTCGGTGGCCAGCAGGCGGGTGACTTCCCGCCCCTCAGGACGGCCTTCCTTGTCCGGCTTTTCCGGATGATGGACCAGAAACAGTTCCGCCAGCAGGCCGCCCGATGACTTGTCCGCCGGGTTGGTGAAGGCCGATTGTTTCGCCGGGTCCCCGGATGCGGTGTAGGCGATGGTGCGATAGGTTTCGAAGGCCTTGGTGGCATCGCTCTCTTCCAGAACGCTTTCGAGTGCGGCCGCAAAGCTTGCATCGTTCTTCGCACTGGCGCTCGACAGGGCACCGATACAGGAACGGATCTCCCCGCGCGGCAGCCCGGCGACGAAGCGCGCCGCGATCTCGTCCTCGCCCTCATCGGGCGCACGCAGATAGCCTGCAAGCTCCGCCGCCATGCTTGCCAGATCGCCGTCATGGCGTATGGCGTGGTCGCCCAGCGTCTCGCGCGCACCGCGAATGAGATCGAGCGCGCCGGAGGCACCCGAACTCCCGCTCGCCGCAGCCAGCGTGTCGAGCGCACCCGCCAGCGCCGGTTCCGCATCGATGCCGTTCAGCACCTCCGCCACTGCCTCGCGCCAGAGCGCATCAGCCTCGGCCTCCTCTATCTCGGAGAAGCCCGGTGCCACACCCGCTTCCAGCGGGAACCGCCGCAGAACCCTGGCACAGAAGGCGTGGATCGTCTCGATGCGCAGGCCGCCGGGCGTCTCCAGCGCGCGCGCAAACAGGGTTCGCGCCATGCGAAGCTTTTTGGCCGAATAGGTCTTGTCCGGCACCCCTTCGAGACTTTGCAGCGCTTTGTGCAAATCGGCCTCCGACATGGTCGACCATTCGCCGAGGCGCTTGAAAAGTCGTGACAGCATCTCGTTCGCCGCCGCCTTGGTATAGGTGACGCAAAGGATTTGGTCCGGTGCCACATCGCCGCGCAGCAGCAGGCGTGCCACCCGGTCGATCAGCACCTTGGTCTTGCCCGATCCCGCATTCGCCGAGACCCAGGCGGACGCATAGGGATGGGCCGCGGTGCGCTGGGCGTCGCTTGCCGCCTCAAGCTCATCAGTCTCGGGCAGGGTGAAAAGCTCGCTCACGCCTCGCCTCCGTCACCTGCGCCGAGATCAGCCCATTCCGCCCTACGCGCGAGCCGGTCATAATCGCCCCAGGGTTTGATGTATTTCGCGACCGGCTTTGATGGATAATCCTTGGCGGCATCGGCGAACCTGCCCAGCAGGTTGAGCAGGCCCTCCCAGGCCTTTTCCGCCTTCTCGCCGGGCGATGACTTTTTGTCTCCGGCCGGTTTCGCTTCCAGCCCGCCTGCAATCTTCAGGTAGAGAAGCGCCTCGACCTCGCTCACGCTGCGACCGTCAATCCCGCCTTTCAGCGCCAGTGCCGCCAGCAGGGGCATCTGCGAGGCGAGGCCCGCTTCGACCTGCCTGGCGGAGGCCGGCGCGCCGGTCTTGAAATCCATGATGGAGACCGCGCCGCCGGGATGGATTTCCAAACGGTCGGCCCGGCCCTTCAGCGTGAAGGGTTCGCCGGCCACCTCGAAAACCTGTTTCAGGTCGGCCTCGTTCAGCGTCTCCACGATCTCCGGCAGGCGTTTCTCGCGCCAGGCGAGGAATTCCTCTGCCGAACGCCGGAGCGGAACAGCTTCGGCGCGCAGCTGTTCCGGCGTGTGGCCTTCCCTCGCCAGCCGCTCGTTCAACAGTTCAAACAACGCCCCGACCGTCTGCGCCCCGAGCGGCAGGTCCTCGAAGAGCTCGATTGCCTTGTGCAATGCATTGCCGCGCCCCGCAGCGTCGATCTCCGCGCCGACATCCTTCAGCGCATCAAGCCTCAGCACCTTGCGGGCATAGATGGCATAGGGGTCGCGTACCAGCGTCTCGATCTGCGTGACCGACAGCGTTTTCGGGCGAACCGCCACAGGTGGCCTTGGTGCGGGTTTCACCTCCGCTCCCTTCGGCACACCCGCCAACTCGCGGTCGAGCCCGCGCGCCCAGCCGAGCAGTTCTGCGGCCCGGTCAGCGCCGAGGGCCGCTGTCGCCGCGTCCTGCAGCGCCCCCTCGGCAATCGCGGTGAGCCGCCACCACCAGCGCGAAGGCACGGCCGGCTGATTGTCCACGCGCTTCGCGCGCAGGAGGCAGACCTCCTCTGCTGAGGCCAGCCCCGCAAAGTCATGTGCGGCGAGGCCAACACGCTCCTCAGGGTCCGGCAGACCGAGTTCGGGGCGAAACCGGCGCGGCAGAAAGGCTTCCGCGCCCGGTGAGGCCGGCCAGATGCCCTCATTCAGCCCCGCCAGTATGACACGATCAAGCGAGATAAGGCGCGCTTCCAGCGGGCCGAGAATCTGTATCTGCGGATGCTTGCGGTCCGGGTCGGTCACCGTTTCGCTCTCGCCCAGCGCGATGAGGAACCCGCCAACATCATTGAGCGCGATCTTGCCCAGCGCTTCGCCCATTTCTGCCGCTCGGCGAAGCCAGCGCGACACCGCCTCGCCATCCCGCCGCGCCCAGGGCGAACGGTCCGGGCCGCAAAGCCTTTCCAGAATGTCCGCCAGGACCCTTGCCGCCGCTTCCAGCGTCGTCTCCGGACCAAGCGCCTGCCAATCCGCCGCCAGAGCGCCAAGCTCATCCAGCAAGCGGACGACGTCGGTGACTGCCGCGAATTCCTTGCGCAGATCGGCGAGATCGGCCCAGTTTCGTGCTTTTCGAAGCCCTTTGGTCTCAAGCCTTTCGACTATTGCGGCAGGGACATCGACACGCTCATGCTTGAGCAGCGCGAGCAGGGCCACCGGATCGCCGGCATCCTTCAGCCACTCCAGGACACGTCCGAGCAGTGCACCTCTCGGCGTGCGCAGGAGCGGCGTGCCCGCGCTCGGCTCGACATGAATGTCCCAGCGCGCAAGCTCCGCCGCAACCCGACGGGAAATCGTCGCATCCGGCGTCACCAGCGCGGCTCGGCGTCCGGGGGTCTCGAGCGCCTCCCGCAAGAGCAGCGCGGCGACGCGCGCTTCCTCAGCCTCGGTCTCGGCCTCGATCCGCGTCAGCCCGGCGAGTGCGCCACGCATGAATTCGGCCTTGTGGCCAGCCTGGGACAGGCGCTCGATCCGTTCCATCCAGTCGGCGGTGATCTGTGCCGGTGCGAGCGCCGCCGAGAGTAGCCGCCGGCGCGCCGAACGGGTCCGGCTCTCGGGTGTGGGCCAGGTCGCGACCTCAGCTGGAGCGTGCCCGAGCTGGTTCAGCGTGCGCACAATCACGTGCTGGGGATGGCTCGCCTCCTCGGCGATCGCCGAGAGCGTATCGCTGCCGAGTTCCGGCTCGACGCCGGGCAGGATCACGAGTCCCTTTTCGAGTTCCAGTGCCGCCGTCATCAGCGCGCGCGACACTGGCGTCGCGCCGGTCGATCCCGCGATGATGACAGGGCCGTCAGGTGGGGTTTCGCGCCAGCTTCGCGTCATGGCTTCAGCCGCCAGGCGGCGCAGCGCCTGCGGTTCGCTCGCCTTCTCGTCCGCAAGAACACCCGGCCAGTGCAAGGAGATGATCTTCAGGAATTCAAGCGAGTCCTCCCAGTGCGCGGCGAGATTCGCTTCTGTCACGAGGTTCGAAAGATCGTCCCAATCCTCGCGTCCGGCGGCCGCGGCCTGATCGAGCAGTTCGCCGAGTTCCCGCGCGCTCGCCAGCGCTGATGACGGCGCGAAGGGGCGTTTGTTCTGCTCGCCCCAGAACCGGACCAGTTTCGTCAGCAGGCCAAGCCGCCTGTCTGCATTGATCGCCGGAGCCGCGTCCACGCCAAGCCCCGAGAGCAGCGTCGATGGGGGCTCGCCGGCAATGTCGCCCAGCGGCCTTATGGCGGGGCTGAGAAACCCGTCGCGTCCCGAGGCCTCGAAAAGCGCACGCGCAAAGGCGCGGGCCGAGCGCTGGTTCGGCACGAAAATCTGTGCACTGGCAAGCGCTTCGGCATTGTCGCGGAGGCCACTCGCCTCGGCCAGCAGGCTCGCCACAGCGTCCACGAAGCCGGGCCCTGCAGGCACCGACCAGAGCCGCGGCGCACCGGGAGCAAAGGGGTGCAGGCGCGGTTCTCCCAATTACTCGCCCGCCGCGCTCATCAGACGCGCCTCGGCATCGGCGAGCGCCCGCGGGTCGCCGACATGCAGCCAGAACGCTTCAAGAGGCAGTCCGAAAAGCCGCCCACGCGCCAGAACCCGGTCCCATATGCGATTGGCGGAGAAGGGCTCCACCGGCTCGTCGTCATAGAGCGACGGCTTCAGGATGCGCGCGCCGGCAAAGGCCCAGGGCGCGCTTGGCGCCGCTCCCCGCCGCGTCAGCCGCCCGGCCAGCGACCCGGGCACGCCGTCCATCAGGAAATCGCCCGCGCCATGATAGCCAAGACTTGCCTGCGGAGGTGCGAGCAGCAGGCACTCATCCATGGTGTCGGGATCGAAGGCGCTCGCCAGGTTCAGCAGGGGGGCTGGCGTGGCGGGATGCCAGAAGGCATCGGTATTGATCACGAAAACAGGCTCGTTTCCGAGTTTTTGACGCGCTTTCGCGAGCCCGCCCCCCGTTTCGAGCAGTTCCCCGGTCTCGTCGGAGACAATGATTTCGATGTCATCGCGGCGCTCAAGGTGACGAGTCAGCACCTCCGCCTTCCAGTGCACATTGACAACCGCGCGCCTGACGCCCGCCGCCACCAGCACATCAAGCAGCCGATCGATCAGCGTCCGTCCCGCCACCTTGATCATCGGCTTCGGCCTGTCATCGGTCAGCGGCCGCATGCGGGTGCCAAGGCCCGCGGCGAGCAACATGGCGGTATGCGGAACGGCCACGCTCATGCTGCATGCCTGCGCCAGCCTGGCGCTCCGATCTCGACCATGGGCGCAAAGGCTGCAAGCCCCGGCGTTTCGAGAATGCGGGCGAGATGGCCCCATTCGCGCGGCAGGAAAGTACCGTAGCGCGTCTTGCCATCGCGCGAGATGAGGCGGGCAAAGATCCCGATGATCCGCAGTGTATTGGCAAGCCCGGCCACGGCGAGATCGCGCCGCAGACGCTCGTCCGACTGGCCGGAAGCGTCGAGATAGCCCGCGAGCGCCGCTTCATGCGCCGTTTCCGAAACGTCTCGCCGGGCATCATGCAGCAGCATGGACAGGTCCCAGGCGCGCGGCCCGATCACCGCATCCTGGAAGTCGAGCAAGCCGATGCGCGAGAGGCCGTCCCGGTCCGGTCGCCAGATCAGGTTCTCGGCATGAACGTCGCGCAAAGTGAGGGCGTGCGGCTGGGCGGACAGGGCGGCGACGAGGTCGTCCCGCCGCGCTTTCCATTCCGCCCGTTCCGCCTCGCTCATCGCGTCCCGACCCACGAAAACAGGCAGCCAGTCGGCAAAAAGGTCGATATTCGCGCTGAGGGCCACATCGTCGAAGCGCAGAAGCGGCCAGTCGGAGCCTGTCTCATCCACAGGCAGCGCGTCCGGCACGGCGGTTCTCTGCACATGCGCGAGCAGGCCGCCTGTCAGGCCGTAAAGCTGGGGCTCCAGCGCTCTGTCCCTTGTCAGCGTATCGGCCACCAGTCCCGCGCCCAGATCCTCGACAATCGCCAGGCCGCGATCCGGCTCGGCAGCGATGATATCCGGTGCCGACAGGCCGAGCGCCTTCAGGTGCCGGGCGAGCGCAACAAAGGCGTCCACCCGGCTCGCCGCCAGCCTTGATGTCGCGTTCCAGCCCAGCCGGCGGCGCGTGTCCGGATCAGCGTCCGGCGGGCAGGGCGGATCCTCGCCGCGCCCCGGAGCGTCCATCAACATCCCCGTATCGCCGCCGCGCGCGAGCCTTTCATAGCGCCGTGTCGAGGCATCCTGCGCGAGTGCGTGCCGCTCGGCATCGCCCCAGCCATGCCGGGCGAGAAAGGCGCGGATTTCGGCGTCGCGGGCCGGATCGAGGCTCATCGGGCGGGCTCCAGTGCTTTCAGCCTCTCCTGCCATGCTTCGCCAATGGGGCAAAGTTCAGCCCGTCTCGGAACGGTGGAAACATCAAGGCGCACCTCCAGACGCGATGGTGGCAGGTGCGGCCCGGCGCGTTCCGGCCATTCCACCAGCATGACCCCATCGTACATTTCATCCCAGCCGAGGTCGAAGACATCCTCCGGGCGCTCCAGCCGATAGAGATCGAGGTGAAAGAGCGTGCCGGCTTCGGTCTCATAAGGGTGCACCAGCGTGTAGGTCGGGCTCTGCACCTCGGTCGCCTCGCCGGCGAGTGCCCGGATCAGGCCGCGCGCGAGCGTCGTCTTGCCTGCGCCGAGATCGCCGGTGAGCGCGACCACATCGCCAGGCCTCAGCAAGGCCGCAATGGCCGCGCCGAGCGCCTCGGTCGCGGCCTCGTCGGCGAGCAGTATTTCAGGCATCCTTCGGGTCAGCCTCATGGGTCCAGATCGCGAGTGGAATGCCTCCGGGTGCGGCGAATTCGAACCGCTTGCCGCCGGGAAAGCCGACAATCTGCTTCGTGATGTCTCCGCCGGCGGCCTTCACCCGCGCCATCGCATCCTCGATATCGGCCGCATACAGCACCACAAGCGCGCCGCCCGGCACGGACTCGCCGCGATAGATTCCGCCGTCCAGACCCGCCGCCTCCCGCGAAAACGAGCTGTAATCCTCGCCATAATCGGTGAAAACCCAGCCGAAAACGGTCTCGAAAAAGCGCTTTGAGGCGTTCAGATCAACGGACGGGAATTCGATATAGTCAAGCTTCAGCGTCATCTCTCTGTTCCGGGGCATCTCCTGGAGCGGGAAGGGAACACGTCTCGAACGCGAAGTCACTTGTCAATTCATGACGCAGGCGTCAGTTTGGCGGTCAAACCGGCGACGGGGACTTGCGAATTCGCCTCGTGCCGATACATGGATCAGATTGAGGGCTGCCGGCCGGCATGGGCGCAGGCAGGACGGAACGGGCAAGAGGACGAAAACCGCCATGGTGAAGATCATCTACAGGGACCATGAGGGCACCGAGCGCGCCTTGGAGGCGAAGGTCGGCGAGACCATCATGGAAGTGGCGGTGAAGAACTCCGTACCCGGCATTGACGCCGATTGCGGCGGAGCCTGCGCCTGCGCGACCTGCCATGTCTATGTCGACCCGGCCTTCATGGACAAGGTCGGCCAGCCCGAGGAGATGGAGCAGTCCATGCTGGATTTCGCCGAAAACGTCCGCGAAACCTCACGCCTCTCCTGCCAGATCCAGGTTCGCGAAGACCTCGAAGGCATCACTGTGGAAACGCCCGAGAGCCAGCATTGAGGCGGCGGTCCCTCGTTTCATTCCAGACGTCGCTCTGTATCCTTTTTCCTGCGCCAGTCCCGGTTCGCAAATGATCCCGTTCGGCTGCGCATCGGGTTCGGCCAGGCCCCGGCCCTGCGGCTCACCCCATCCAGTCTTCCGTCTGGTCCTCGGTCCAATCCGGGGCTGGGGGCAGGGTGTTTTCGGGGAGGATCTGCTCTGTCTCGGCGGCTGCGAGCAGATTGGCGGGCTGGTCCATCATGGCGAGCAGGCCGATATCATCTGCAAGCTCTGACTTCGCAGGCTTGAGGACGCTGAAATCGAAACTGTCTCCCTGAATTCGATCCGAAACAGGCAGTTCCGGGGCGGTTTCGACCTCCGGTGTCCGGAAAACGTCCGCAACCTTGGTCCAGATGGATTCGACGAAGTCGGTGATGCGGCCAATCAGGCCATTTCCGGTCTCCGCCACGACCGGTTCAGCCGTCTCTACCAACGGGGGACTGAAGTCGAAATGGTCCTGCTCGACGAGCCGGATGAACCGATCGCCATTGTCAGCACGGACTTCTGCCACACCCGGGTCCCGCCCGACCAGGTCGGCGATCTTGGCCTTCGCCCAGTTCCAGCCGGACGACAGACCGGTCATCAGCGTCGCCAATGCGCCGCCTTCGGCCATTGGCTCCAGTTCGACCCGTTCCGCGTCGCCGAACTGCGCCGGAATGGTCTCGCTGGCCGCCACAAGACTTTCCACCGAACGCCATTCCGCGCTGCCCTGGAACCAGATGCCCTCGATCGAGAAAAGCTGGTCGGTGCCGGTCTGCGCTCCGGTCACGGTCACAGAGCCGTCGGCATTGCGGGTGAAACTGTAATCATCCGGGCTGCCGGCATAATCGACCTGGTCATAGGCGCCGTCATCGGCCCCGGTGTCGTCGAAGCCATAGATCAGGTCATCGCCCGGCGAACCCAGGAATGTGTCGAAATCACCAAGGCCGAACATGACGTCGGCACCGTTCGTGCCCGAAAGCGTGTCGCGCCCCGACGTGCCCGTGATCGGGCCGGTGCGGTCCTCGGCGACAAGCTCGGTCATCGCCACCCATTCCTCCGCGCCGAAGAACCAGACCCCCTCGATGCCGCTCAGCGTGTCGGTCCCGGTCAGTGTGCCGGTAACGGTGATGGTGCCATCGGCATTCTCGGTGAAGACATAATCATCGCGCGTGCCGGCATAGTCGACCTGGTCGTAATTGCCGTCATCTTCGCCCACATCGAAACCGTAGATCGTGTCATCGCCGGGCGAGCCGACAAACACGTCGACGCCGCCGAGGCCGATCATCACATCATCGAGCGGCGTCCCATCGAGCCGGTCATTGCCGTCGGTCCCGGTGATCGGCCCGCCACGGTCCTCGGCCACCAGTGTCGGGATCGCCACCCATTCAGCGCTGCCGCGGAACCAGACGCCCTCGATGGAGGTGAGCGTGTCGGTGCCGGTCAGCGCGCCGGTGACGGTGATCGTGCCGTCTGGGTTCTCCGTGAAGATGTAATCGTCCCGCCCGCCGTCATAGTCGACCTGGTCATACGCGCCCGCATCACCGATGATCGTGTCATCGCCGAGCGAGTTCGCAAAAACGTCCTGACCGCCAAGCCCGAGCATGAGGTCAGCGCCTGCCGTGCCGAGCAGGAAGTCATTGCCGGGCGTGCCCTCGATGCGGGTGATCGACGTGCCGCCGGCGATGTTCAGAATGCCGATCTCGCCGGTTGCGAGGTCGGCGTAGTAGATCTTTCCGTCCGGGCCCTGCTTGTAGTGCACCGGGGCGGTGCCGCCCGCTGACTGGTAGAGGAACTTCACGTCCCGGCGGTCGTTCACATTGACCGCGAAGACCTCCGACTGGCTGACATCGGTGAAGATGTAGTGGTTCTGAAGCTCCAGCGGATAGAGGTCGGAGCGGATCACATCATCGGCACCGGTAATTGCCTGCACCTGGAAGCCCGGATCATTGGAGCGGTGGGAGAAGGCGCGGAAGGCCGGTGTCAGGACGCCGTCATAATTGCCGGCATAGAATGCCGCCGCTTCGGGAAGGTTCTGATAGCCGCTGGTTCTCAGATTCTGGCCGAGATCACCGCCCTCATAGAAGGGCCAGCCGAAATTCGCCCCCGGCCCGCCGACATTGATCTCTTCCCAATTGTTCCAGCCGGTATCGGTGATGATGAGCTGTCCTTCGGCATCGAAGCTCATCGAAAACGGGTTGCGCAGGCCGAGCTGGTAGACCTTGGAGGCGTTCTCACCCGCATCCCCGGTGAAGAAGGGATTGTCGGCAAGGCCCTCGCCGGTGATCGGGTCTATGCGCAATATCTTGCCGGAGAGCGAATTGATGTTCTGCACATCCACCGAGCGCGGATCGACCGTGCCGAAGCTCGTGCCATCGCCGGTCGAGACGTAGAGCGCGCCATCCGGCCCGAATTCGATCGATCCACCGGCATGGGAGCGCGAATCCACCTTCATATAGTCCTGGATGATCTCGCCCGTGTCAGGGTCGCGCTCCGAGGACCGGATCGAGATGTTGTTCGTGCTGTCGATAGCACCGCCGCCCGCGACATCGGCATAGCTCTGCCCCGCAGCGCCGAGCAGGATGGTCTTCGACCCTGCCACGACCGAGGTGAAACCCGTGGCCGGATCGAGTTCCCAGCGCACCAGCCACGAGAACCGGTTGCCGCCGCCCTCGCGTCCGGCATTGCCCGCCAGGCCTGCCGCTTCCGGCGGATCGACCGTATAGAAAGCGTAGAGATAGGGATTGTTCTCGAAATCCGGATGCAGCGCGATGTCGAGCAGACCCCGGTCCTGCCGGTCATTCACTTCCGGCCGGAGGTCGAGCACGGTCGAGACGATTTCGCCTGTTTCGATGTCGCGCAGCGTGATGCGCCCGCTCTTCTCCGCGATATACATCAGCGTGTCGTCATCCGGGGAGAATTCGAAGGCGATCGGCCGAACGATGCCGGTGAACACCGCTTCTGGCGTCACGTCGAAATCGCTGACAAGCGGGGGCACGGGTGGATCGGTCACCGGGTTCTCGTCATCGAGAATGCTGATCGTTGCGGTGCGCGGAAACTGCAGCGCGCCGGAGGAGACATTGCTCAGCGAGATGGAGAAATCCTCGGTCGGCTCCGACAGCGTGTCATCATTGATCGGGATTTCGATGACGACACGGTCCTGTCCGGCGGGAATGGTGACGGTTCCGGCGATCCCGGTGAAGTCGGCCGCGCCTGCGCTGCCCATGATGGTCTCGAAGTTCACGGTGACCGGCTGGCTGTCATCACCTTCACGCACGATCACGACCCGCGCGACGCCGTCGCTTTCCGAGACACTGATTTCCGATGTTTCCAGTGAAATGAAGCCTGACATGACGCCCTCCCGCACAGTTCGTTTCTGTCGCGCAATGAGCGCCATCAGGCGCGGCGGTCAAGTTGTCTCGCCCAAGGCGGGAGTAGAGGCGTTGTCGCTGCGCGGGAGGATTACTCCTCAGGCCCCTCGCGCCGCCGCGCCTTGGCCTCCGATCGCTCACGGAGTTCGTCGGAAAAGGAAGACGCAAAAACGCCCGCCGGAAGCGCCACCACGCCGATGCCGGCTATGGCGATCACTCCGGCTGCGACCTTGCCGAGCGGCGTGATCGGGAAAACGTCGCCATAGCCGACCGTTGTCAGCGTCGCGACGGCCCACCAGATGGCGCGCGGGATCGACCCGAAGGCCTCCTCCTGACCCTCAATGCCCCCCTCGATGAAATAGAGCGCGAGCGCGGAGATGTAGACAAGCGCGAGCGCCAGAGCGAGCGAGGTCAGGAGCTGGCTTCCCGCCCGCTTCATCGCGGCAGCAAGAATGCCGAAGGCCGGAACGAATCGGGCGATCTTCAGGAGGCGCGCCAGGCGCAACACCCGGAGCAGCATGATCGACTGCTCATTGCCCTCCACAGGCAGGAACATGACGACCAGCAGCTCCGGCAGGAAGGCAATCAGGTCGGCCATCGCATAGGGTGTGAACATGTAGCGGATCCGCCCGCCAATCCCGCGATAGCGCGGATCCTCTCCTGCCGCCCAGACCCGCGTCAGATATTCGAAGGCGAAGACGATCAGGATGACCCAGTTGAAGAGGTAGAGCCCGCGACGCCAGTCCGGCCCGATCGTTGGCTCGGTCTCGAGCGCGAGCGCAACGAAACTCAGCAGGACGAGAATGACGATGACGGCATTGACCGGCGACAGGCGGCCATCGCGCGCATCAGGCTCCAGCTGGTGATAGAGCCAGCCCCTGAAACCGCGATATTCGGTGGTCTGGCTCACCCTCTGAGCACCCCGCCGGTTGCCTTCTCGACGGCCTTGACCAGCCTGTCGGCCAGCGCGTCGATGTCGGCATCCTTCAGCGTCTCGCCACGCGGCTGGATGACAACTTCGAAAGCGAGCGACTTCTTGCCCTCCTGCACGCCCTTTCCCTGATAGATGTCGAACACCGTCACGGCCTCGATCAGCGCCTTGTCGGTGCCGGATACGGCGCGCACGAGTTCGCCTGCGGGCACGTCCTCATCGACGAGGAACGCGAAATCGCGCCGGATGGGCGAACGGTCGGGCAGGTCGAGCACGGGCTTGGTCTTGGTCACCTTCGCCTTCATCTGCGGAAGGGCCTGCAAATTCATCTCGAAGCCGTAGATCGGACCTTCCACATCGAGCGCCTTCAGCACGCGCGGGTGCAGCGCGCCGAAATGCGCAATCGTGGTCTTCGGCCCAAGCTTCAGGCTTGCCGACTGCCCCGGATGCCAGTGCGGCTGGCTTGGATCGGCAATCTGGAAACGGTCGGCCGGCTGGTCCATCGCCGCCAGAAGCGCGAAGAGGTCGGCCTTGACGGTGTAGACATCAGGCTTTGCCGCGCCGGCTCCGTTCGAACTGGCCCAGTGGCGCTCATCGCCCGGCCGGATGATCCCTGCCACGGCGCGGCGCTGGTCCTTCGGCCCGTCACCGCGATAGAGCGGCCCGGCCTCGAAAAGGCGCACCGTGCGCGCGCCATGATCGACATTGTGCTGGGCGGCAGTGGCCAGGTTCGCGAGCAGGCTCGGGCGCATGCAGTCCAGGTCTGACGCCACCGGATTGGCAATGATCAGCTCATCATCGCCGCCGCCGAACAGTCCCGCCCAGTCGCGGCGCATGAAGCTCCAGGTCACGGCCTCGTCATAGCCGCGCGCCGCCATCACCCGCCGGCAGGTGCGCACGCGCGCCTCGATCTGCGTGGTGATCTGCTGCGGCGTGGAAGTGAGCGGCGGCAGGGGCTCCAGTGGCAGATTGTCAAAGCCGGTCAGGCGGGCAATCTCCTCGACGAAATCGGCCGAGCCCTCCATGTCGAAACGCCAGCCCGGCGCGGTGACATACCAGGCCTCCGCGCCGCCCTCCTCGATCGTGAAGCCCAGATCCTTCAGCATGCGGCGCATCTGCTGCGGGCGCACCTTAAGACCTGTCAGACGCTCCACATCGGCGGGGTTGAAGCGGACCTTTTCCTCCTTGGCGGGCGGCTCGCCGATCACGAGTGGCTTCGTCGGCTCACCGCCGCAATGGCGCGTGATCAGTTCCACCGCCACGGCCAGTCCATCCTCGACGCTGTGAATGTCAACGCCGCGCTCGAAGCGGTAGCGCGCGTCTGAGATGATGCCGGTGGCCCGGCCCGTGCGCGCCGTCACCATCGGGTCGAACCAGGCGCTCTCGATGAAGACGTCGGTCGTCTCCGCGCTGACGGCGGTCGATTTGCCGCCCATCACGCCGCCGAGCCCGATCACGCCGGTATCGTCGCAGATCACGCACATGCCGGGCTTGAGATCATAGGTCCTGTCGTCGAGCGCCTCGAGCCTCTCGCCGTCTCTGGCATCTCGGGCATGGATTCGGCCCAGCAGCCTGGCCGCATCATAGGCATGCAGCGGGCGCGCCCGGTCGAGCGAGATGAAATTGGTGACGTCCACCAGCATGTTCTTCGGCTTTATGCCAACGGCGCGCAGCCTGTCCTGCATCCAGTCCGGTGAGGGCCCATTTGTCACGCCGCGTATCAGAACGCCGCCAAATTGGGCACAACTCGGCGTTTCGATGCCGATTTCGACAGGGCATTCGCCACGTCCCCGGATCGGATCGGGCGCCTGCGGCTTGTAGCGACCGAGCCCCGCCGCACAGAGATCGCGCGCAATGCCCATGACGCCGAGCCAGTCGGGACGGTTCGGCGTCACCTCGAACTCGATCACCGGATCATTGAGCCCCAGCGCCTCTGCCGCCGGGGTTCCGACCGCCCAGTCGCCCTCAAGATCGATGATGCCGTCGCCATCCTCGCCGGCCTCAAGCTCCGTGGCCGAGCACATCATGCCGTGGCTTTCCACGCCCCTGATCTTGCGCGGCTTCTTGTCGAGCGCGAAGTCGAGGCCCGGAATGTACGTGCCCAGCGGCGCATAGATCGCCTTCATCCCAGCCCGCGCATTCGGCGCGCCGCAGACGATCTGCTTCTCGCCGTCCCGGGTGTCGACCGTGCACAGGCGCAGCTTGTCGGCATCGGGATGCGGCACGGCCGTCTTGACATGCGCGACAGAGAAATCCGCGAGCCGCGCGCCCGGATCGTCAACCGCCTCGACCTCGAGCCCCGCCATCACCATCGCCTCGACGATCTCATCAAGCGTCGCCTTTGTGACCATGTGATCACAGAGCCAGTTCAGGGTGAATTTCATTATGAAAGCCCTCCCGCCACGCTCGGCGTCAGCCAGGGCCGGAAGCCATAATGCCTTATCCAGCGCGCATCGGCCTCGAAATAGGGCCTGAGATCCGGCATGCCGTATTTCAGCATGGCGAGTCGGTCGACCCCCATGCCGAAAGCGAAGCCCTGATACGCCTCCGGGTCGATGCCGCAATTCCTGAGCACATTCGGATGCACCATGCCGCAGCCCAGGATCTCCATCCACTTCTCGCCGGCACCGATTTTGATCGCATTGCCATCCTTCGTGTACTTCACGTCCATCTCGGCTGAGGGTTCGGTGAAGGGAAAGAAGTGCGGGCGGAAGCGCGCCTCGACCGTCTCGACCTCGAAAAACGCCTTTGCAAAGTCGATCAGGCAGGCCTTCAGATGGCCCATATGGACCTCCTTATCCACCACAAGCCCCTCGACCTGGTGGAACATGGGCGTGTGCGTGGCGTCCCAGTCATTGCGGTAGACCCGGCCGGGCGCAAGAATGCGGATCGGCGGCTTGTTTTCCGTCATGGTGCGGATCTGCACCGGCGAGGTGTGCGTGCGCAGCACCTTCTGCTTCCCGTCGGCGTCGGGCGCCATGAAGAAGGTGTCATGGGTCTCGCGCGCCGGATGGCCCTCGGGGAAATTGAGCGCGGTGAAATTGTGCCAGTCATCCTCGATGTCCGGCCCCTCGGCGACACTGAAGCCCATGTTTCCGAAGATCGCCGCGATCTCCTCGAACACCTGCATGACCGGGTGCAGCCGCCCGGTCTCGACGCGCATTGGCGCGAGCGTCATGTCCAGCGTATCCGTCGCAAGCTGCGCCTCCAGCGCGGCCTCTTCCAGCACCGTCTTGCGCGCGTCGATGGCATCATTCACGCGGGTTTTCAGCGCGTTCAGCTTCGGCCCCATCTCCTGGCGCTCGTCGGGTGACATCTTGCCGAGCAGCTTCATGAGCCCGGAAACGCGCCCCTTCTTGCCAAGCTCCGCCACTCGCACCGCGTCCAGCGCCTCCAGCGTGCCGGCCGCATTCACCGCCGCAATCACCTCGGCCTCGATCGTCTCAATGTCAGAAATTGCCGTATCCGCCATGGGGCCCCTCGGGAGGAAAGATCAAAGCGGCGTTCTAGGGATTTCTGCGGGTGATGCAAATGGGGGAGTTGGGGCGTATGTTTCGGCACCCCAACTCGATAAGTTACTCAGGGATAGGAACTTCTGCGAAGCGCTTTCCATTTACGACTTCGCACACCCTCCCTTGGTTTACTCCCACCTTGGAAGCGATTGCGTGTTGAGGAAGGTCGGTATCTCGCCACAGCCGTTTTATCTCAGCTGCGATCTTTGGTGTCATGCGACGACTCATTTTTCGACGGTTCATATTTTATTCCTTGGTTTTGATGCCTTGACAGGGTGCCGCATCGTCGTGCCACCAAGATGTGAGGCTCGGGTATCAAGCTCGGCAACATGAGCTTGAGCCGATTGAACGGGCTCCGGCCCGTTCAATCTCTTCTATGCTTCGAACTCCCCAGCGCTTAGTTTGCTCGTCATAGAGCAAATAGCCCTCGTTTTTCAGTCGATGAAGTTGTGAGCGTATCGTTGAATTCGGTGTCCCATCATTCAGCTTTGATGAAATACTCGTCACCAAGAAACGGGTGCTCATATTGTCGTGTAGAAATTTATTTTTTCTGCCGTGGCGAGATATTGGACAGCAAAAGCGTACGTAATCCATTTCCGATGGTTTTTCATTGTGAATACCCCGTCAAGCGCGGCTGCAGATGCACTGCTATGTATGAGCTTGTGCGCTTGCACAGCAATGCGGCGTTCGCGTTGCAGAGCCGCTATTCTTGCATCTATTTCGCTAATGCGGATCAAGAGTGAGCTGACATTCGACATAATTTAGATTTGCTGGATGTTGCGGAAATGTGCAAACCCCGTGCGAGAACTAAAAAAATAAAATAAATTCAGATATTGACAATTCGGCCAGGTAAATCTAATTGCATTAGCAATTAGCGTTTATCGCAACGGCAAGGGTTTCGGCTGCGGTTGCGGAAAAAATGTCTATCCCCCACCCCTCGGCCTTGCGCCATACTCCTTCCCGTGAACCGCGAGGACATCATCCGCTTCTACCAGGCCACACCCATCTGGCTGTGGCCGCTTCTGTGGCTGCGCCTGCGCTGGCTGCGGGCCTATATGGATGAGCGCATGGCTTCCGGCACCGGCGGACTCGCCCGCGTCTTCACTGATGGGCGCGGTGGTCTCCACATCGAATGGATCGTGCGAGAAGAGAAGCTATCCCGCAATCTGCTCTCATTCGAGCGCTCAAGGGACTTGGAGTTCGCCGATCTCGATGAAAGGTCGCGGGCGTTTGAGGCGGCTTGTGGCTGAGACACGAGCCGCGCGGACCTGACGCTGCGCAGGGCGCAAGCGCCCCTTGAACCCGGCTAGCGGTTTCCTTGCCTCCCCGGCTGTCGCCGGGAACGCACCAAGCCGGGAGTCATCGCTTTGCCGGGCCGGTACCCATCGGTGCGGGCATGGGCGCTGGTGCTAAGCTTCTTCCCGTGCGAGCCCCGCTTCCACAAGATCGACGATATCCCCCATCAGTTCGGTGATCTGGAAATCCTTCGGCGTGTAGACGCGCTTCACACCCATCTGTTTCAGCGCGAGAGCGTCCTCCGGCGGGATGATGCCGCCGACGACCAGCGGCACATGGTCGAGCCCGGCCTTGCGCATCTCGCCGACCGTCTCGCGGACCAGATCCATATGTGAGCCCGACAGGATGGAGAGGCCGACCACGTGGGCTTTCGCTTTAACGGCCTGCGCCACGATCTCGGCCGGGGTGAAGCGGATGCCCTCATAGATCACATCCATCCCGGCGGCCTTGGCCCTGAGCGCGATCTGTTCGGCGCCATTGGAATGACCATCAAGGCCCGGCTTGCCGAGCACATAGGTCAGTCGGCGACCGAGCGGGGCGTCGAGCGCTTCCACCCGGGCCTTCACGGCGGCGAGATTCTCGTCCTCCGCGTCGCCGATGACGATGGCGGAAACCCCGGTCGGCGCCCGGTATTCACCGAAGACCTCGCGCAGGGCCGTGCCCCACTCACCCGTGGTGACGCCCGCCTTGGCGCAGGCGATGGAGGGTTCCATGATATTGGTGCCGTCGCGGGCGGCGGCCTGAAGCTCGGCGAGTGCCTTCGCCACCGCTGCGCCGTCGCGGTCGTCGCGCCATTTCTTCAGGGCGCGGATCTGTTCGTTCTCCACCATGGGATCGACGGTCTGGATCGCGCCTTCGCCAGCCGAGAGCGGGCTCTCCTCGCTGCTTGTATACTTGTTGACCCCGACAACAGCGATGTCGCCGGTCTCGATCCCCCGGCGGCGGATGGCGTGGGCCTCGACAAGCTGTTCCTTCATCCAGGGCACCGCAGCGATCGCCCCGCCCATCGACTGGATCCTGATCAATGTATCGCTCGCGCCGCGGATCAGTTCGCTGGTCTTCGCCTCGACCACATGGGAGCCGTCGAACAGATCGTCATATTCCAGCAGGTCGGTCTCATAGGCGAGGATCTGCTGCAGCCGGAGCGACCATTGCTGGTCCCAGGGCCGGGGCAGGCCGAGCGCCTCGTTCCAGGCCGGAAGCTGAAGCGCCCTGCAGCGGGCGCGTTTGGAAAGCGTCACGGCGAGCGCTTCGAGCAGGATGCGATAGACATTGTTTTCCGGCTGCTGCTCGGTCAGGCCGAGGGAGTTTACCTGCACGCCGTAGCGGAAAAGGAGCGCCTTGGGGTCGGTCACGCCGTAGCGCTGACGCCCGATTTCCTCCCACATCTCCACGAAAGCGCGCATCTTGCACATTTCGGTGACAAAGCCGATGCCGGCATTCACGAAGAAGGAAATGCGCCCGAAGAGGCCCGCAAAGTCTTCCTCCGGCACCTGCCCGCCAGCCTTCACACCGTCGAGCACCGCAATCGCGGTTGCAAGCGCGAAGGCAAGCTCCTGCTCCGGTGTCGCACCGGCTTCCTGCAGATGGTAGGAGCAGACATTCATCGGATTGAATTTCGGCGTCTCGGTGTAGCACCAGGCCACCATGTCGGTGATCAGGCGCAGGCTCGGCTCCGGCGGGAAGACATAGGTTCCCCGTGAGAGATACTCCTTGATGATGTCATTCTGGGTCGTGCCGCGCAGCTTCTTGCGATCATCGCCGCGCTCGTCAGCCAGGGCCACATAAAGTGCGAGCAGCCAGGCCGCTGGCGCATTGATCGTCATGGAGGTGTTCATCTCCTCCAGCGGCAGCCCGTCGAACAGGGTTCGCATGTCGCTGAGATGGGAGACCGGCACACCCACCTTGCCGACCTCGCCGCGCGCGAGGATGTGGTCGCTGTCATAGGCGGTCTGCGTCGGAAGGTCGAAGGCGATGGACAGGCCGGTCTGGCCGCGCGAGAGATTCAGCCGGTAGAGCGCGTTCGATTTCTCCGCCGTGGAGTGTCCCGCATAGGTACGGAAGATCCAGGGGCGGTCGCGCTCGGGCTTTTCAACACCGTCGGCCATTTCAGCTTCCCTCAGTCTGTTATTGTTGCGACGCAGCATGTCCCGGACGGGCTTTCAGCGCAACACCGACCTTCGCCGATCAAGATCGAACGTCCGGTTTCTGTTGTGACAGCCCGATGAAGCCACTATTTGAGGGTCGATGCCAAGCCAGATGAAATACGCGCTCGCACTCAAATTCCTCGGTGGCATCGCTTTTCTTGCGGCGATCATCACGGCCGGCGCGATGAACCGCAGCCTCGGCATCATCCCGCTCTTTGCGATTGCGATGACGCTGGCCGCCCTGATCCTCCGGCGCAACGCGACACCTGCCCTCGACCTCGCCGCCATGCTGGGGCAGACGAAGCCGGATGACGGGCCACCGGGCTTCTTCGACGGCGCGCTCAACATGTTCGTGCAGCGCCTGATCGGCGTGGCGGTCCTGTTCGCCCTGACGGTGCTGATCGCGGCGCTCTTTCGGGAGACCAGCATCGACCGCGTCATGGACGGGACTGACATGCTGCTCGTCGGCATCCCCTTCGCGGTCACGCTCGCTTCGGGTTACGCCTCGCAGAAGATGCTCTCCAGCATGGGTGACGGCGTGGCGGCCATGATGGCGCAGATGCAGCAGCGAATGGCGGCCATGCAGGCTTCTCGCGGAATGGACGCAAGAGGCCCCGGCATGGAGCCGGGCCGCCCTGCCAATGATGACGATGTGATCGATGGCGAGTTCACCGAAGTCGATGAGAACCGGCCGAAGGATTGATGCGGTCCGCAGTCTGCCATGCAATTTAACAGGGCATTCCTGTGAAACCGCCCCTTCCAGAACATGGCCGATCGGCTTATCTGCCTCGTGCACCAGGGGAGATGCGTCTCATGATCGAATTCATCGGAACAGCTGCAGCGTTTCTGACCACATGCTCGTTTCTTCCGCAGGCGCTCATGGTGCTGCGCACGAAAGACACGGCAGGCATTTCGCTGACCATGTATGCCATGTTCCTGACGGGCGTGGCGGCCTGGTTTGTCTACGGCGTCATGATCGCCAGCTGGCCGGTGATCATTGCGAACGCCATCACTTTCCTGCTCGCCGCCATGATCTTCGCGGTCAAGGTTCAGAACACGCTTGCCCATGGTGCGCGTCGTCCGACGTCAATACCGATTGCGTCATAGTATCTCGCCTGCACACGGCGCGTGACCGGGCCGGGACTGCCATCGCCGATCTCCGCGCCGTCAATGCGGACCAGAGGCAGGATCAGCGCTCCGGCGGACGATGTGAAGGCCTCCCGCGCGCCAGCGAGTTCCTCCAGCGTGAAGGCGCGCTCCACCACGCTGAGCCCTGCTTTCAGTGCCTGTCCGCGCACCGCGCCTCGTGTGATGCCGGCGAGAATGGACGCCGATAGGTCGCGTGTGACGATCTCGCCTTCCGCCGTCACGATCCAGAGATTGGCGCTCGCCGCCTCGGTGACCAAACCCGCCTCATGCATGATCGCCGTCAACACACCCGCTTCGCCGGCCGCCCGGTAGGCGAGTGCCTGTGAGAGAAGCTGCGTCGTTTTCAGGTCGCGGCGCGACCAGCGCGTATCCTCGCAGCTGATCGCCGCGACGCCCTTTTCAGCGCCTTCACCGATCAGCCGTCTTGCCTCGCTGAAGAGGATGATATTGGGCGTCAGTTCCTTCGGTCCCGCGAAATCGCGGCCCGCATAATCCCCTGCCGTCACCTGCAGATATATGATCCCTTCCTCAAGGTCGTTCGCTCTCAGGAGATCCAGGTGCATGGCTTCCCAGTCAGACGGGGTGAAGGCCGAAGGTATAGCCAGCGCCGCCAGTGTCCGCTCCAGCCGGCGGACATGGCCGTCGAAATCGACCAACCGTCCGCCCATCACGGCGGTCACCTCATAGGCGGCATGGGCAAACAGCAGTCCGCGGTCGAAGACCGAGACACGCGCCTCGCTCGCGGGAACCAGCGTTCCGTCAAGGGACACAAAATCGCCGTATCCTGCCCGCATTCAACCCTCCATTCGTTCGCGCCTGCGGCATATGTCGTATTGCGATGCACAAAAGGCTGTTGTCAGATCGCCATACTGAGGTCAGTCTAAGGCGTGATTGGCCGGAACCGTGCAAGCGGGAAAGATGCCAGGGTCAGTTATTGAGGGACAAGAAAGATGGCGGAGGGAAACATGACGGCTGCCGAGAAGGGTCGCGAGATCAAGGACATTTACGAAATCGGCGAGGTGCCGCCGGAATTCCATGTTCCAAAACTTATGCATGCCTGGGCCATTCGCCGCGATCGTCATGGCCGCCCGGCCACCGCCATGCAGGTGGAGCAGGTACCGGTTCCGGTTATCGACAGCGACGAGGTGCTCGTCCTCGTCATGGCTGCCGGCGTGAACTACAATGGCGTCTGGGCCTGCCTCGGCGAGCCTGTTTCGTGTTTTGACAACCGCCATGTCACGAAGGACTATCTCGTTGCCGGATCCGATGCTGCAGGCATCGTCTGGGCCGTCGGGAAGAAAGTCACCCGCGTCAAGCCGGGCGACGAAGTCGTCATCCACTGCAACCAGGATGACGGCGATGACGAGGAGTGCAATGGCGGCGATCCCATGTTCTCGCCGTCCCAGCGCATCTGGGGTTATGAGACCGATGACGGAGCCTTTGCCCAGTTCGCCAGGGTGCAGGCCCGCCAGTGCATGCCTCGCCCGAAACACCTGACCTGGGAAGAGAGCGCCTGCTACACGCTCACACTCGCCACGGCTTACCGGATGCTGTTCGGTCACCGGCCTCACATCCTCAAGCCTGCCGACAATATTCTGGTCTGGGGCGCATCGGGCGGCCTCGGCTCCTTCGCCACTCAGCTCTGCGCGGTGACGGGTGCCCACGCGATTGGTGTGGTCTCCTCCGAGGACAAGAAGGATTTCGTCTATTCCATGGGCGCCAAGGGCGTGCTCAACCGCAAGGACTTCAATTGCTGGGGCCAGCTGCCCAAGGTGAACGGCCCGGAATTCAATGACTACATGAAAGAGTGCCGGAAGTTCGGAAAGGCGATCTGGGACATCACGGGCAAGAAGGATGTCGACATGGTGTTCGAGCATCCGGGCGAGAGCACCTTCCCGGTTTCGGTCTTCGTGGTGAAGCGCGGCGGCATGGTGGTGATCTGCGCCGGCACGACGGGCTTCAACCTGACCATGGATGCGCGTTTCCTCTGGATGCGCCAGAAGCGGGTGCAGGGCTCTCACTTCGCCAATCTGAAGCAGGCCGCCGCAGCCAACCAACTCGTCATCGACCGCCGGATCGACCCCTGCATGTCGGAAGTCCTGCCCTGGGCCGAGATCCCGACCGCCCACGAGAAGATGCTCGACAACAAGCATCTGCCGGGCAACATGGCCGTCCTGGTCAGCAGCCCGAAACCGGGCCTGCGCACCGTGGAGGACGTGATTGAGGTTGGACCTGTCCCGGCTTAGGCACGAATTTCGAGTGGCCCGTATGACCAGCGCCGGGCCGGACGCTATATTGCAATCGAAAATCATCGAACCTGATCGACTGTTAGGCTGAGCAATCGGCGGCGCTGTCCAAGACTTGGGCAGCTAGGGACAAGCCCGTATTGCAGCTCGCCCCAGTGGCGACCTCCCTTTGCGTTTGCGCATGAATGCGCTTCACTGTTCAGAAATGACAGTCAGGGAGTTTTTATCGTGCGGTTCGCTTATCTTTTCCTCGCCATGGTGTTGCTGCTGACGGGGGCAAATGGGGCGAGCGCCCAAGCCTATCCCGACACCCGGTACAGCTCTGACATTCCGACGCTCGAAGAAATTGTCGGCCATGCCACCGGCGAGGGCATCACATCGGTGGCGGAAATCCACGACTATGTCAGGGCGCTCGCCGAAGCGGCACCGGACCACATGGAGGTTCGTTCTTATGGCGAGAGCTGGCAGGGGCGAGAGCTGATCTATGCCGTCATCGCTTCGCCGGAAAACATGAAAAGGCTGGATGAGATCCAGGCCGACCTCGCCGAAGTGGGCCAGGGCGCAGCCCCAGCCGAGGACCTTCCCGCCGTGGTCTGGCTTTCCTACGGCGTCCACGGCGATGAGATCACCCCGCCTGACAGCGCGCTGTTCATGGCCTATCACCTGCTGGCCGCCGAGGATGACGAACTCGTCGAGACCATCCTCGCCAACATCATCATCATCATTGACCCGTCCCAGAACCCCGATGGCCGCGAACGGTTCATTCACAGTTTCACCTCTGCGCTCGGACTGGAAGCTCAGGCCGACCGCCACACCGCAGAGCACGACCAGCCTTGGCCCCGCGGGCGCTTCAACCATTACATCTTCGACCTGAATCGGGACTGGTTCGTCCTGACGCAGCCGGAAACCATCGGAAAGGTGCAGGCGCTTCTCGACTGGCACCCGGTGGTCTTCGTCGATGCCCATGAAATGGGTGGGGATGCGACCTATTATTTCCCGCCGGCGGCCAGGCCCTTCAATCCCAATATCACGGAAGCGCAGCGCAGCAATCAGGTCCAGCTGGGCCAGAACATGGCCCGCTATTTCGACGCCTTCGGCGTGCCTTATTTCACACGTGAGGTCTTTGACGCTTTCTATCCGGGCTATGGTGACATGTGGCCGACTCTGAACGGTGCCACGGCCATGACCTTCGAGCAGGGCTCGCCGCGCGGCCTCGTGTTCAAACGCCGGGACGGGACCGAACTGACCTATGCTGAAGGCGTGCGTAATAATGTGCTCTCGTCGCTGGCGACGCTGGAAACCGTCGCGCGGAACAAGGATGACTATCTGGAAGGCTATGCAGCGTATCGGCGTTCCGCGATCGAAGAGGGCCGGCGCGCCGATGACCGCTTTGTTGTGATCGATCTCTCCAAAGGGCGCTATGAAGCCGAAACCCTTGCCCGCACGCTGGCGCGCCAGGGCTTGAGGGTCCAACGGGCCGAGGCCGGCGTGCGTGCCTGTGGGCGACGTTACCCCTCCGGTGCCATCATCGTAGATCTGGCCCAGCCCCAAGGCCGGCTCGCCCGGACGCTGCTGAGCCTCGACACGCCGCTGGCCGAAGACTTCATCGCCGAACAGGAAAGCCGAAGGGAGCGCGGCCTCAGCCCCGAACTCTACGATGTGACAGCCTGGTCGATGCCACTGATGTTCGGCCTTTCTTCGGAAATGTGCGCCCGTGTGGATGCCGCCGGTCTGAACGGGGTGGAAGCCGATGATCTGATCCCCGCGATGATCGCCGGCGACGCTTCGTTTGGCTATATCATCCCGTGGACTGACAGCGGCCAGGCAAAGCTCGTTATCGAGGCCCTGAAATCCGGTTTGACGGGCAAGACAACCGACAAGGCCTTCACCCGCGCCGGTCGCACCTTTCCCTCGGGAAGTGTCGTGATGACCTTGGCGGACAATTCGCCCGAACTCGGTGCCGAGCTTAGTCGGCTGTCACGGGAAATCGGCGCGGAATTCGTTGCGATGGACTCCAGCTGGGTCGATGACGGCCCGAATTTCGGCAGCTCGTCCTTTGCGGCCCTGAAAATGCCGAGGATCGCCCTGGCCTGGGGTGAGGGCACCAGTCCGACTTCGGCTGGCAACATGCGCTTTGTGCTGGAGCGCCAACTCGGCCTGCCCGTGGCCAACATAAAGGTGGCCACAATGGGGCGGGCTGACCTCGAAGACTACGATGTGGTGATTCTACCGGACACCTATGGCCGTCTGGCGGATCGGTTCGGCAATCTGACGCCCCTCGCCGATTATGTCCGCGGCGGCGGTGTGCTCATCGCAGTGGACGGGGCGCTCGCCGAGCTTGCCGGGGATGAGACATCATTGGTGTCTACCGAGCGCGAAAAGGCTTTCGTCGACCTTGAGGCGCCCGAGAACGGGGATGAAGACGCAAGCCGTGTTCCGGGCCTGATCTTCGGATCGGCACAGGAGTACGACGCCTACATTCACGACCATGATGCGAGCCCCGACGACATCCCCGGCGTGCTGGTGAATGTCAGCGCCAACACCGACCACTGGCTGGCGGCGGGTTATGAGGACGCGGTGGCACTCGTGACCGGCCGCGACATCTACCGCCCCCTCAATGAGGGCGATGGTTCAAACGTCTTCCGTTTCGCATCAGCCGATGACCTGCTGGCCAGCGGTTACCTTTGGGAGGAGAACCGGTTACAGCTCGCCTACAAACCCTTCGTTGTTGCCGAACGGAGTGGCCGGGGTGTCACGATCGGCTTCACCCAAGACCCGACGACGCGGGCCTATCTGAACGGGCTCAACCTGCTCATCGCCAATGCCGTCGTTCTCGGCCCGGCACGGATGGCGCGTTAGCCTGGCGACGACAGAACACGCGAGACAAGGCCGCCTAGCATGACCGCTCCGCCATTTGGGGCATCCATGCTCGTCCTTCATGCCGACATCGCTCCCTCATAGTAGCGGAGGGCCGCTCCTAGAGTGGCCGGATGACGGGTTGGTGGCCGTTTTTCAGAACCGGACGCAATCGATGGGGGCTCGGCCAGATCCGATCCCGCCAATACCATCCCATATCTGCTTGCCCGGTATGCGTCCGGCGCGCAATGGTCGAACCGTCTCTTCCATTATCGGGCGCTGGCGGAGTTTCTGGTCCACGATATCGGCGGGAAGGAGTGACCGATCCGGGTTAAGCATGCCCGGCGTCTGCCCGCTTTTTGAGCGGACGTGCTCAGTCTGCCTCACTTTGACGAAACGATGACCAAAACCTGTCGCACTTCATTGGCAGCGCGCAAGGTATGGGATCGGATAACGACGGAGGATTTCTGCTAGGGGAGAGAATTTCATGAAGTCCAGATTGCTTGTCACTTCCGGTTTCTTGGCCATTGGCCTGAGCCTACCCATGATCGCGGTCGCCCAGGACGCGACCGCCCAGGAGAGTGAAGCCCGCCAGGAAACGGTGCGCGTGACCGGGTCACGCATCCCTGTTGATCCGAACGTCGTGTCCTCGGTACCGATCCAGTCGCTGGACGACGAGGATCTGCGGCTCTCCGGCGAAATCAGCCTGGCCGATATCGTCAATGACGTGCCGGCCCTGATCTCGTCCACCACGGCGGAAAACTCCGCCACGGGTGCCAATGCACTCAACCTTCGTGGCCTGGGCACCGAACGGACGCTGACACTTATCAATGGTCGCCGGGCGGTCGGTGGTTTCGAGGGGAGCCAGGCTATCGATATCGGCTCGATCCCGTCGGCGCTTGTGGAAAGAGTGGAAGTGCTGACCGGTGGCGCATCGGCGCTGACGCCGTGACGGGCGTGGTGAACTTCATCCTGAAAGACGATTTCGAAGGCATCGACCTCGATGTTTCGTCCGGTATCTCCGGCGAAGGCGATTCGGAGTATCTCTCGATCAAGGGGCTGGCCGGAAGGAATTTCGATAGTGGCCGCGGCAACGTGGCCTTCGCCATCGACTATACCAATGACAGCGATCTGCGCTACGGCGACCGGGACTGGGCTGCTAACAATGCCCGTTCAAGGGGGCAGGCCAACCCTGCATTGCGCTTCCAGTCCGGAGACCTCGGATCGGGGACCCCCAACCTGTCGCAGTTCTACAATTTCGATAACACAGGCCTTTATAGCAGCGGCCTGTTGATCCCGTCGCAGGATGATTTCATCGCCGATTATGAAGCGGAGTTCGGTGTTGCACCCAACCTTACCGACGCCGAGCGCGCCCTCTTCGAGCGCGCCGCCAATGCGCCCTCGCGTGCCATCCTGCCTTTCCCGACCTTCTCGATTTCGTCCGAACGCGGTGTTATTGCTCCGGCAGACTTCGGCCTGGCTAATCTGGACGTGGACGGAAACGGCGTCGATGATTGTCTCGACAGTTTCGTCGGCTACAATTCCACGCTGGTGGGCGCGGCTTCCTTCGGCATCGCTGGGGGCTGCTGGGTCGTCAATGATGATGGTACGGTCAGGCCCTACCAGGACGGCCTCATAGCAGGCAATTTTAACGCATTCGGCGGCGACGGCATTCAGGACGACTTCAATGAGAACTTCCTGATCCCTGAAACCGACAGGCTCATTCTCAACCTGAACGCCAATTACGAGTTTGCACCGGGCCACGAGGTGTTCGGCGAGATCAGTTACGCTGAAACCGAGTCCACATTCGGCGGTCCGCTTAACACCTTCTACGACCTGCTTTACGGCGATCCTGCGAACCCGTTCATTCCTGATGAACTGCAAGGTGTGGCCGATGCCACGGGCGGCCTATACCTCACCCGTGACCCCACAGACCTCGGCCCGAACATTGACACGACTGAGCGGGAGACCTTGAGACTGGCCTGGGGCCTTCGTGGCGAAGTGAACGATGGCTGGCAGTATGACATCTCCGCCACATATGGCGAATTCACCCGGACAACGACCGACAACAATTACGTGCTGCTTGATCGCTTCTTTGCGGCGATTGACGTGGTGGAGGGACCGGGCGGCAATCCTGTCTGCCGTTCAGATCTCGATTCAACCGCAATCCCGCCGACCACCATCTTTGGCATTCCGGAATTCGATCCGGGCTTCTTCACCTTCACGCCCGGCGACGGTTCCTGCAAACCGGCCAATGTTTGGGGCGGGCCCAATTCCATCAGTCCTGAGGCCGTGGATTTCATCACCACCACTGTGGTTGACACGCTTGAACTTGAACAGACGGTACTTTCGACCACGCTGGTCGGCGATTCGAAAAAGTATTTCATGCTTCCCGCCGGTGCCGTCGGGTTTGCTGTCGGCGCGGAGTATCGTGACGAATCATCGGCCAACAAACGCAACCCCCTGGATCTCGGCATCCTTCCGGAGACGTCGCCCTTTGCGGCAGGAACGATGGTAAGCGATGTCAGCGCAAACGGTTCGCTCGGCTTCAACGCTTCGGGCCAGTTCTTCAACTCCCAGGGCAATTACGACGTCTGGGACGCCTTTGCGGAGGTTCGCGTGCCGCTGCTCGCCGACCAGCCTTTGGCCCATGAACTGACGATCGATGCCGCCATCCGCTATTCCGACTATTCGACCATCGGCGAGACCGAAACCTGGAAGGCCGGCCTGACCTATGCGCCGATCGAGGATATCGGCTTCCGGGCCACCGTGTCCCAGGCCATTCGCGCCCCGAACATCACGGAACTGTTCGGTCCCCAGAACCCGGCCACGTTCCGTCCGGTCGATCCGTGCGACGTGAACGAGATTTCCAATGCCCCAGACCCGGCGGTGCGGGCTCGGAACTGTGCAGACCTCGGCCTGCCGGCCGACTTTACCGATCCGCTGTCGGCTCGCTTCCTAGGTGCAGCGGGTGGCAATCCGGACCTGATGGAGGAGACCGCCGACACAATCACCGCAGGGCTGATCCTCCAGCCGAGCTTCCTCGAGAACTTCGTCGTGACGGTCGATTATTGGAGCGTGGAGATCGAGGACGTGATCCTGTCAGTGTCCGCCCAGGACATCGTGGACAATTGCGTCGATGACCCCAGCGGCATCAACAACCAGTTCTGCGCTCTGGTTCAGCGTGAAACCGATCCAGGTTCCGCCCAGTTCGGCGGCTTCCGTTTCCTGCTGCAGACCGAGCTCAATTTCGCGCGCATTGAAGCCGAGGGTTTGGATTTCTCGGCGGCCTATAGCTTCGACTGGGCCGGCAACACCTTCGGTGCGCGACTTGTCGGTTCGCAACAGTTCAAGCTGGATGAGTTTCCGAGCGTAAACGATCCGAGTTTCGTCGACGACGAACTTGGCGAAATCCTGCGCCCGGAACTTTCCGGCAATCTGACGTTGACCTGGGAGCGCGGGCCGCTCGAACTGGGCCTGCAGACCAGCTACCAGGATGCCCAGCTGCTGACCGGCGTCGAGAATGAGCAGATCGAGAGCGGTACTTTCAGCCTCGCCGACGCGCAGAGCGATGAGACCTATATCTTTGATCTCTTTGGCCAGTACGAGTTCAGCGAACAGTTCACTTTCTATGGCGGTGTCAACAACCTGGCCGATGAGGAGCCCTTCGCAACAGAAGAGGCGTGGCCGGTGAGTGCGCGCGGACGCTTCTTCTTCCTCGGTGTGCGTTACCGCCACTGAGCTGACATCTTCGACCATAGTGCAAGGCCGTGCTTCGGGGGCGGCCTTTCTTCAGGCCTGTTCCCCGTCGCCTTCGGTGGCCTCGGCTGTGCCGAAGAGGTCGAGCTGGTTCGGGTCGGCCGGTCGTTTGCGCCCGCGCGTCTTCGTCCGGCCGGAACGGAAATAGAGATCGTCGGTATGGTCGGTCCCCGACTTCGGCTTTTCAGGTGTCGGGTCGGCGACCCCGGGCGTCTCGGACGCCTCATCGGCGACCGCCCAGAAGGTGATGGCGAGCACGGTGTTGCCGCTGGCATCCTCATAGCGCTGCACAAAGCCAAGATCGACGCCACGTTCAATCGCGCCAGCCCGCGCGGCGGTCTCCGAGGCAGATAGTGTCAGCCAGTCGCTCTTCAGGCCGACAAGCTTTCGCCCCGACAGGCGCGACCTCGCCTCCTCCCGCGTGCGGGCCCCGTCTGTCTCGCTTGACAGCGCGTCGCTGGCGTCACGGGCGAGGGGGTAGAGATGGCTCATGCAGGCAGGATGTTCCGTTCGGCAGCTGTTCCGGACTTAGCGCCTCGGCCCGAAAAAATCCACCGTATCAGGGCCGGCGGATCAGGTAGACCCCGAGTGCGAGGCAGGCGACGCCAAGCAGCCGTGTCGGCGTCGCCTCGCGCACCTGCTGGCCGAGCACGCCGTAATGGTCATAGAAGACGGCCGCTGTGAGCTGGCCTGCAATGAAGGCTGAAACATAGGTCGCCACGCCGATGCGTGGCACGGCAGCGGCGGCAAGCGTCACCACCACCGCGCCCATCAGTCCCCCCATCCAGGCCCACCAGGGCGCGGCGGTGATCTCCGCAGACGGCGGCGGGCGGTGGCCGAGCGCGATATTGACCGCAATCAGTGCGAGCCAGCCTATGGAGAAGGAGACAAGCGCCGCCTGCAATGGCCCGCCCATCACTGCAGACATGCGACCATTGATGATGCCCTGCGCAGCGATCATGGCTCCGGCAATTATGGTGGCGAGGATGAGGGCAAGGCTTGGGTTCATTTCGGCGCTTTCCGGCAAGGCAAGGAGTGGTCAGGTCGAGTCAGAGCGTCTAGAGCCGCAGCGAGGAGGTGCCAAGCATGCCCATTCCCTTCTTCCAGGTCGATGCCTTTGCCAGCCGCCCGTTCGAGGGCAACCAGGCCTGCGTGATGCCGCTCGATGCCTTTCTGCCGGACGAGACCCTTCAGGCCATCGCGCAAGAGAACAATGTCGCCGAGACGGCCTTCATCGTTCCGGCAGGAGAGGGGCGCTGGCAGCTTCGATGGTTCACGCCCGCCATCGAGGTGCCGCTTTGCGGACATGCCACGCTCGCCAGCGCCCATGTGCTGTTCAACCATCTCGGCTTTGGCGGCGAGCACATCGTCTTCGAGACACGCCAGTCTGGGGAACTGGCTGTGGCGCGCGGCGGCGGCCACATACTGGAAATGGATTTCCCGGCCTCACCGGTTCGCAAGATCGGCGTGACAGATGAAATGGAGCGGGCCTTCGGTCCCCGGCCGCTCGCGGCCTATGCCGGCAGTTTCCTTGCGCTGGTTTTCAATGATCCCGCCACCGTGGGTGCGCTGTCACCCGACCTTGCTCTTGTCCGCGAGCTCGGCGCAGAGGCGGACTGGGGCCGGGGCAATGTCGGCGTGATGGCGCCAGGTGGCGAGGCTTTCGATGTCGTGAGCCGCTTCTTCGCGCCCGGTTCCGGCATAGACGAGGATCCGGCCACTGGCAGCTGGCACTGCCTGCTCGCCCCGGTCTGGGCGGCGCGGACTGGCAAGGGCGATTTGTCCTGCTTCCAGGCCTATCCCGGTCGTGGTGCGCGGATCGGCGCGCGGGTCAGCGGTGACCGGGTCATTCTGACGGGACAGTCCGTGACGGTGATTGAAGGCGCTTTCGCGCTCTAGCCTGTCCGGTCCGGGCGAGCCAGACGCCGGTGAGAATGACGGCAAAGGCGATCCAGCTTGAGAGTGCGACCCGGTCGCCCATGAACCAGCCGAGCAGGCCCGCCCAGATCGGTATGGTGTAATTGGTCAGCGCCAGGAAGTTCGCGCCGGCCTTGCGCACAAGGTGGACATAGCCGACCTGCGCCAGCGCGCTCGGAAACACGCCGAGCGCGACGACCGCCAGGGCACTTTCCCAGCCCAGTTGCGCCATGCTCCAGTCCGCCCAGAGGAGCGGGATGAGCGAGACCAGCGCCGCGACGCCAACAAATCCCGTCGTGAAGGCGAGCGGAGAAACATGCGGCGAAAAGGCGCGCGCGATCAGGGTCGAGGTCGCATATCCGGTCACGGCGAGCAGGAGGAGCGCCTGCGCGCTGACCTCGCCGGAAACAAGCTCGCGCAAGGTCTCCGGCCCGGCAAGGAAGATCATGCCGCCGAATCCGATGGCGATGCCGAGCCCGCTCCAGGCGTTGAGTTTCTCGTCATGAAAGAAGACCTGCGCTCCGGCGGCAATGATGATCGGCGTGGCGGCCATGAACAGCGCCGCAAGGCTGGGGGATACGGTCTGCTCGGCATGGCTGATCGCCAGGAAGGGAATGACCGAACCGGCAAGGCCCATGGCGAGAAAGACGCCCCAGTCATAGCGGTCCTTGAGCGGCGGCAGGCGTTCCCCGCGCAGGCGCATGATGGTGAAGAGCAGCAGCGTCGCCACAATGAGACGACCCGCCACCACGGCTTCCGGCGGCAGTTCCTTCAGGCCGCGCCCGATCAGCTCAAAAGCCGAGCCCCACATGATGGTGAGCACGACAAACAGGACCCAGTCGGCCCTTGAGGGGTTCGCCATCTGCATGCTCCGCTCAGCAAGAGCGATCCGGTGCACAGGCTTGAGTGTGAGGTCAAGCGGTCGCCAATTGATTTCTGGCGCGCGCGAAGCGCTTTGTCCGTCGAAGTTACGGGGATTGTCGCAGAGTGTCGTCGCGTGCTCGCCTCGCACATTATTTTCAGCGTAACCAGGCTCGCCACTGCAGAGATGAAACCGAAGCTCCGCCGCCGCTTCAGCCGTTTCGCTCTTCATTGCAGCGGAAGGCGGCGCGAGGCACCGGGGGGGCGACCCTCTCGGCCCTCTAACAGGCTGCTGAAAAAGTGTCGCGTTTGGTTTCGAATGCTGATTCCTTGTCCTTGGCTTCATGGAGGATGGGATGCGGGGATCGGACCATGGCACGGTGGAACTTTTCAGCTATGTTTCGATCG
>Ga0081520_100093_pt1 | contig 69882 bp, 58 predicted proteins | sample HotLakmasection1_FD_70988 | JGI IMG/M metagenome (GOLD analysis project Ga0081520, IMG submission 70988) | Hypersaline microbial mat communities from Hot Lake, Washington, USA - Section #1 (SPADES assembly) (version 2) | ecosystem: Environmental > Aquatic > Non-marine Saline and Alkaline >... | reverse complement strand
TAGGTGGAATACAGAATAGTATCTGATACTATTCTGTATTCCACCTACTAGCGATCGCCCTCAAAAGATATAGTAAAGGAGAAGGATAAACTATTGATCCCAAGGAAGGATACGATAAACAAAAAACAGGATCAGCGATCGCAGAAATAATGAGAACGCTACAGGCTATGTATAGCAGTACTTTCAGCCTCCGAAGGCTACCTTACCTCTCCAATGCGTCCACAAAAACATTGCATCTTTACCCTTGGATTGCATAAAAAAGCATCAGCTCACAAGTATTTATATCTATAGCTTCACATCAATTCTTTGCCATATCTTTTATTGGCCCAGAAGGATATAGTAAAGAATTTGCGCTCGATTTTATATCTCGCATCCCACAAATAGCTGGGATAACCGACGTTAAGGCATCGCAGAACACAAGCCGTTTTCATCTATGCCCTAACTCCATCTTTTCTATGGCTTTCGCTTCTTGCTTTTGTATCTTTGTTATCAAGTAAAACAGATACAAAGATATTGGAATGCGATCGCGAGTCGAAATGCTGCGACGTCTCAAAGTTGCACTGCGCTACCGCCGCTATTTCCTCCAGGCCAGCGGTCAAATATCGTGGCACCCCGTGTACAGCGGTTCCGAGTCAAGATGATTGCCGTGTTCATGTCGAGGCGATCACGTTGCCAGCTAGATATAGATACCGATTTCAGTCTGTCGCTCCCTCTCTGGAATGAGCGATAATGTCGCACTCATCTTTGATTCAATAGGTGGCAAACGACCTTGGTGCATTCATGAATACGTCCCTAACGCAGCCGAACGATGTGATTGACCAAATGGTGGCACTTCGAAAGCAACTCGCTCAGCTAGAAGCCCAAATTGAGGCTCTCAAACCCGCTTTCTTCGATGCTTGCGCTGCCCAGGAAGTTGATCAATTCCAGCATCCGCAAGCCGTCATTTATCGTCGCCTGACACCCGGCAAATGGGACTACCCCAACGACCTTATTGAGCAAGAACAACACTTGAAACAGCAGAAGCGGCAGTTTCAAGAAACCCACGAGCCAGTGGCAGGACGTGAGGTGATCTGGTCCATTAAATTGGCTCCTTAGCTTCAAGTTGTTTCGGCAGCAGCCTGGTAAAACCGCATCTGTGCAAAGGGGAGTTGGCAGCGATCGCACTGGCCTGTTACCCAATAACTAGGTAGTTGAAAACCACTATGGCAGTGGGGGCATTGGGTTAATAGCGATCGCTGGTGGACTCCACAATGAGGTTGGTCAGCCAGTTGCCAGGTGAGTTGATGCCAGGGTGCTTCCGCGTAGCAGTCAGGACACAACCGCGTCGGCCAATGGAGCCCTGTTACTGACGGTAGCCACATCGCTTGCAAGCGATTCACGCTGACGCCTGTGAGCTGAGCCAGTTGCTGAAGGAGCGATGGGCTGGGTCTTCGTTGACGAGAGGGGCTTTCCCAATAAGCGACGACATGCGATCGCGCTCCTAGCATCGCGGCCAGATGAGCACTACTGAGGCAATTGGCGCGCCGAAAACGGCCCAGGAAGTGGCTAAAGCTTTCCTGCGGGTAGGGCTTGACCTGGAACAGCCAAGGCTCGACAGAGGACTGTAAGAAGGTTTTCACTAGCGGCATCGGTCCTCTGTCCTTACTTAACCGCCAGTGAGCATTCTTTCACCACCTGTCTCAATAAGGGCAACTCAATGCGTTTCTGCCCCCGTTGCAAGGTCCGAATGGCCGCTTCACAGAGGATTTGATTCAGGACCCCGATATAACCGCGTGTGGCCTGGAGCAGCAGACTCTGCGCTTTGGCGTTGGTTAAATCAGAAGGTTCCGGCAACTGCAACACATGTTCTTCCCAGAGCGCCGTCATCTCCTGAAGTTCCTCACTGCTGAGGCGAGAAAAGCGATAGGCCGATAGAAACCGATAGAGCACTTGTTCATCCCGATTGATGACCGCATTGAGGCGATCGGTGCCCACCAGCACCACCGCAATTTCTAAGATGTCTGAGATGTCTCTGATTTCAGACATCGCCTGAGCGGAGACCCGTTGCGCTTCGTCGAAGATAATCATCTCCACCTGACAGCTCCGGAGCACGTGGTAGACCCGCTCACGGAGATCGGGGATGCGCCCCCGCGTGGCCTGGTACTGAAGACTCTCTAGCAAGCCAACAAACAGACTACTGACAGAAAGATTCTCGCGGCAGTGCCAGTACATTACCGGAATGATGGGAGCTTCCCCTGGCCGCTGGGTGACTTTGGATTTGAGGTGGTAGGTATCACAACTCACCGTCTTACCTGTGCGCGATTCTCCAATCACACGACAAGATTGGCGGGCGAGTCGTTTACCGTCTAGCCAGGTATGAAATTCCATCATCTGAGGCAATTCTAGGACGCGACGACGCCCCAGTTGGCGAATGCGTTCGTTGACATCGGTGCTGGCGTTATTGGAATCAGAATCGGGGGTTTTAGACATGGGTAGAAGCTCCAGAGTAGGGTGTTGGTCGTTGGGCAGTACTTACAGGCCGTGCTCTTGACGCAACTGCTCGTAGTCATAGACTCGAATGGTGGGCAAGGGCTTGGGGGCCTTTGACGATTCAGGCTTGGTTTCCTCAGCCGATGGCAAGTCTGTGGCGGTGGCATCGTCGCTCTCGGCAGAACGGGGCTGAGATGGTTCTGACAGCAGCTCGTCAATGAACTGCACGCGATCGCGGATTTCTGTGAGGATGGATTGATTGGTAATCTCGGTGCGCGCTTCGCGCAAGCGCCGACTGATGGCTTTGGCTTCGGCGAACGACAGGCGTTCCGTTTCCAGGTTTTGGGCGTGGGCACGGGTCAGAAAGACATCGCTAGCTCCCTGGGATTGGTACACCAATACTGTGGTAATGTCGCGGGGGTCGTAGCGCAAGACCACTTCAGCTCCGGCGTAGCCCGCCAGGTATTCGCCGCGATAAATCAGGTTGGCGAAGCGCAGGTAGCCGCCCTGGTAAACCCGACGACGATTTTGGCGCATCAGCAGTAAATCCAGTTCGCGCTCTGCGGGAGGCACCCCTTGGGCTATCTGACCCGATCGCCATCGGTCAATGCGGCGCTGTTGGCGATCGCGGGCATCGATTTGCTGGTTGTAGTTATCCACGATGTAGCGGATCAGCAGGCCCTCGAGTTGCTCGAGGGTCAGGCAGGCGTCGGCTTTGATGGCTTTGAGATGGGATTTGGCTTCGGCAGTGGTATAGCCCGGTAACGTGGAGAAGAATTCCCGGTTGAGGGTCCCAAAGGGCCGTTCGACGATACCACCTTCAGCGGGACGACGACGCAGGCACAGGACGATGCCCAGGCGGCTGGCGACCTGGTCGATGTGGGCGGAGGTGAAGTCGGACCCGGCGTCGGTATACAGGTACTGGGGCACGCCGTAGCTCTCCCACAAGTTTTGGGGTTCGTAGCCGCGTTGATACTGTTTAGGCAGGATGGCGTGGCGCAACGCCAGTCCGGTGACGGCGGCACTCGGACGTTCCATCCCCAGGTGAATCCCCATGATGCACCGGGAGTAGGTGTCAATGACGGTGGTTAGGGTCGGACGACCGAGGAGGTCGCCCTGGCTATCGACGACGAAGATGTCGGCGGGGGTGTGATCGCATTGCCACACCTGATTGCTATATTCAACGGCGATTTCAATCCCGGCTTTGGTGGTCAGGTAGAGCTGCTCGCCCTGCCAGCCAATCGAGCGTTTTTTCTGTTTCTGTTCTTGTTGTTCGATGACGGGGGCCAGGATGCGATAGACCGTGCGGCGACTCGGATAATCAGCGGTGCCCAGTTCGGCGGCGTGGCTTTCCACCTGTTTGGCGACTTGGGCGCGGCTCATCTGGCGGGTGCCTCGATTGCCTTTGCGATACGTCTCTAGGATGAATTCGTGCCAGCTCTCATCGACTTTCGATTGGCCTTCGTCACAGCGCACTGGGCGTTTGAGGCCCTCAATGCCGCGATCGCGATACTGACGCACTAAGCGCTTAAGGTTCCGCACGCTCAGGTTCAGGGTGGCCGCCGCTTCGGTCTCGACCGCTCGATACGTGGAATGTCCCCGATGACTCTCTAAGCGTTGAATCACTTCAACGCGGCGGCGTTCCTCTGAAGACAGCGCCTCTAATTGCGGCAAGGCCAGAGGTTCACTTTTTTCGCTACTCTCACGTGCCACGATAGTTGTCATTACTGAGAAATTTGATGCCGCTACATTAAACGCTCTCAATCATCCGCAGCACAACTACTTCAACCTTCTTTACCAATCTCAATCCGGTGCCACGATAGTTGTCATCAGATCTGTGCCACGCTTGTTGTCATTAAAATCTCGAAACCCTTGAAATCAAAGATTTTGAGCTACAGGCTCAGCTTCAGGAATTGATCTACAATCATTTCATTTAATTCAATGCGAAACGACCGAAATCCTTGATAAACAACACTTCTAGCACCTATGACAATTATCGTGGCACAACCATGTCAATTATCGTGGCACGCGACACAGATACTATTCTGTATTCCACCTGCTAGCGATCGCCCTCAAAGATACAGTAAAGGATAAGGATAAACTATCGATCCCAGGAAAGGATACGATAAACAAAAACGGGATCAGCGATCGCGGAAATAACGAGAACGCCGCAAGCTATGCACAGCAGTACCTTCAGCCCCCTAAGGCTACCTTACCTCTCCAATGCGTCCACAAAAACATTGTATCTTTACCCTTGGATTGCATAAAAAAGCATCAGCTCATAAGTTATTTATATCTATAGCCTCACATCGATTCTTTATCATATCTTTTATTGGTCCAGAAGGATATAGTAAAGAATTTGCGCTCGATTTTATATCTCGCATCCCACAAATAGCTGGGATAACTGACGTTAAGGCATCGCAGAACACAAGCCGTTTTCATCTATGCCCTAACTCCATCTTTTCTATGGTTTTCGCTCCTTGCTTCCGTATCTTTACTATCAAGTAAAACAGATGCAAAGATATTGGGGTACGATCGCGGGTCGAAATGCTGCGACTGCCTCAAAGTTGCACTGCGCTACCGCCGCTAGCTCCTCTAGGCCAGCGGTCAAATATCGTGGCACCCCGTACAGCGGTTCCGAGTCAGAACGATTGCCATGTTCATGTCGAGGCGATCGCGGGCCTTGGTCTTAGCGATCGCGTTACCACCTGGATACCCGGAATGCAGTGATCCCAGTTCAACGCTCCGGTCGCACTCATCTTTGATTCAATGGGTGGCAAACGACCTTGGTGCATTCATGAATCCGACCCCGACTCAGCCGAGCGATGTGATTGACCAAATGGTGGCGCTCCGAAAGCAATTCGCTCAGCTAGAAGCCCAAATTGAGGCCCTCAAACCCGCTTTCTTCGATGCTTGTGCGGCCCAGGAAGTCGATCAGTTTCAGCATCAGCAAGCCGTCATTTATCGTCGCCTGACACCCGGTAGATGGGACTACCCCAACGACCTCATTGAGCAAGTTGAAGTTAGAAGCATAGGCCGCCGCCGCTGAATGCCGTCATTAAAGACTTCTCCAAGAAATTCCGTAATCCAACGGAATTTTGAAACGGTACAATTTTCCTCGTTATCATGCGTCGCCTTGCCGGGGATATTTTGTGCAGTTTGAGTATGATCCCAACAAAAGTGCCATCAATTTGGAGAAGCACGGCATCGATTTTGAAACGGCCAAGCAAGTCTGGCTAGATTTATATCGGGTTGAGTTACAAACTCGCTCGGATATTGAACCTCGATTCTTGGTAATTGGTAAAATTCAAAATAAGCACTGGTCAGCAATCGTCACGTATCGAGACTTGGTGATTCGCATCATTTCGGTGCGGCGATCGCGCCAAAATGAGGTGTCGCTATATGAACGCTGAAGAGCTAGAGCAGAAATTTGATGCGGGCGAGGATGTTTTGGCCTACTTTGACCTCTCGACGCTGCAACGCCCTGGTTTGGAACCGGAGCCCGTTGAAATTAGCTTTCCCAAATGGATGGTGGCGGCCCTAGATCGCGAGGCTCAACGCCTGGGAATTCAACGCGATGCTGTAATTAAGCTCTGGTTAGCCGAACGCTTGAAGGCGATCGCCGCTGAGCCCTAAATGTGTTTAACACCTGACAACAGTCGGGAACGGGACGATCAACCCAGGCCATGAGTTTGACCTACAATCGCCCTCGCCGTCGCACCATCGCTCTCAGCATGAGTCTGCTGACTATCGGCCTATTTCCCCTCCTAAGCGGCGCTCAGGCAGCACTCGAACGATGCGGGTGACGACGGAGTTTATCCTTCCAGCAGTTAAATATCGCGATCGCGAGTGGCGTGAAGGCTGACTTGACGATTTCCCAAAACTGGGGGCGGCTAATGGGCAGCAGGGCCATTCACACCATCGACCTATGACCTCCTTAGAACGGCTCTTAGGCAGGGCTGGAACAATGACCGACTGACTGGTTGACGACTGGTTTTTCTCTCACCAGCGGCCACATATCCTGGCACTCGATGTGAACAAGACAAAGAGCATGGCACTTCAGGTAGAAGCGATCACATTGACCCGGTCCTTGCGTTGGCGCAGCCGCTCCGGAGGAGCATCGCGCTTCAACGATGAGCGAGGATCGCGATCGCGGGTGGCGTGAAGACTGAGTGCTGAGTGATGTCCTTAGTCCCTACAGGGCGTTAGACCGCCTTTAGCAGCAGCACTAGGGCAGTAGCGCCAACACATGCATCGTCTACCCCATGTCCCTTAGAACGGCTCTCAGGCAGACCTGGAACGATGATGAGGTTGCCCGACTCGGTTCATTCACGCCAGCGGCCAAATATCGTGGCACAAACCTAAAAAGGACAATTATCGTGGCACTCCATGGAAGCGCGGTCACCTCAATCCACTGCCTGCAATCGCGGCCGCGTACGCTCCAGGCAATCACGCTAACGACCTCAATATCAATGATCCAAACGGAAATGCGATCGCCCTTCACTTCGCAGCCCAGGTACTCACGCGATCACGGTGCCAGTTGGAGGCCGCTACACCGACTGGTTTTCCTCTCGCCAGCGAACAGATCTCACGGCACTTCAGATAGAGGCGACCACGTTGATCGGGGGCTTACGATCGCGGGTGCCGTGAAGGCTGGGTGCTGAGTGACAACGCCCCCAAAATCGGGCCTCACTCCGGCATGATCACGCTGTCGTTCCGGCCTCTCGATAGGACGTTACTTCGACCGCCATCAGCCGCTTCACGGCAGTAGGGCAAACACCTATGACTTCCTTAGAAGGGCTCTCAGGCACCCTTGGGACGACCCTCATGCGCTCGCTCCACCCACCCAAGCGATCGCTGCCGAATCAACCTCCGGAAGCGGGACTCTCGGCACCCGTTTCTCCCTCAATGATCGCTCGCAGCCACAGAGCCGTTTTAGGCGTGTCTTAACACTCATGCAGCGGCGATCGCGCCCCCTTGCGTGCTCGGTGGAAGGACCCTTCTCACCCTCATGACGAGAACTTCCTGGCGGTTCCTTCAGCAGCACCGCTGGGATGAGCACTGGATTCTGCCCTACCGACCAACGGTCAAATCGCGGGACATTCAATACGACTTAGCGATCACTCTCTTCTACCCGCTCACCGCATTAATGTTGTCGTCCACGACTCCGGTGATTCAACCACCACCCGACTCATCCTGTTGAACCACTTCAATCGTCCCCGGAAGACCCACAGCAACGATCGCTCATCTCCCGCTCAAACTCATGATAAGTGGATGCGATCGCGGTTCCTTCTGCCCCAGAATTGAATCCTGGGTCGAGGCAGAATTGCGCGGTCGGGCACAGCGATCGCGGAGCGCTTGGACAGCTTACTCCACTGGCAATCATCCTCATCACAGTTAATCCTGATCCCTCATTACAGTTAATTCTCATCCATATCTAGACCAACACAAATAAAATAGGCACAGAAAAGGATAAAGATGAGAATAAGGGCAAGGATAAGGATAAGGATGAGAGCGAAGAAAGAATACAGAAAAAGAGTAAAGAAAGAGTACGGAAAGCGATCGCAGCTAGATAAGGAATTCAGGACAAAATGAGTTACTTCGCGCTCAGCAACCGCATTCTCCCGAGTCGTACTCATGACGACTTCGGATTAGAAACACCTCAGATTGTTTAGCTTTGTTGAGTTTCAGGGGCTCATCGCGATCGCCTTTTCTCTGTTGCCTAAGTCTGGGAGTCGCCCCCCAGACTCGGCTTCAGAACCGGACATGCGAGTTTCCCTGCATCCGGCTCCTCAACGACTTGGTGATTGACAATCAGACCCCACTACCGCCAATTCTAATTCGCTCAGTGGCAGACTTGGCGTGATGACAATGTCGGTGCAGGAGTTGTGAATTCAGGACGGTGTTATCGCCACCCTGGGATCGAGGGACAATATGGTCGAGTTCAATCACATCTCCGTGCTTAAAAAACAGGTTGCAAGCATTACAGCGGCCCTTCTGATATTTGAGCAATTGAGCCACTCGGGGCTGAATCAGCGGTGATTTACCACGTCTAGTAGCCCAGTAAACCCAGTCGCCGTCATAGGGGCTACGAGACCCTTGCACTTTGGTAAAACGGCGGATAGCCGTAGCCTCGTGGTTGGTCATCCGTAGCCAGTTATCTTCACCCAGGCGGGCAGCAAAGACCCATTTAACGTTATCGAGGGCGTGCCAGTACTTGCGATTGACCCATCGTCCACTTTTCTTCGGATGTCTCCACTTGGCCCACCTTTGGAGGAGAGTAAAGAGATATGCCGAAAGAGCGGAAAAGGTGCGTTTACTTACTTTAGTGCAGTAATAGCGACACCAGCCGCGAATCACCGGATTGAGACGCGCGATCAGAGCAGTTTGAGTCCCCGCTCGATGGAAGCGTACAATCTGAGCTAGTTGTTCGCGGTGGTGTTTAACCTTGTCCTTAGCAGGTTTGATGAGTGTTTTAAAGCCCAGCGGAGTGCCTCGGCAGTGTCCAGTTTGGTGTTTGCCAGCTGGGTACTGACGGACATGAAATCCGAGGAAATCGAACCCTAAATTCCCCTCATAGGCATGGAGCGTATGAGTAATTCGAGTTTTAGCTGGTTTCAGCGTTAGCCCGAAGGCCGCTAGCCAGTCAGCAAGCGCTGATTGTGCTGATTGAACTACTGCCAAATCTGGGTGTAGAACGACCAGGTCGTCAGCATATCGAATCAGTGCGGGCGCGGGAATTTTGACCTCTTTGCCATCGATGTAGGTGGACGTGGGCGGGAAGGCTTGATGGAGATGTTCCTCCATGCCGTGGAGGCAGATATTCGCCAATAAGGGCGAAACTGGACCTCCCTGAGGGACCCCCTCAAAGGTGGAGAACAGCTGGTTACCATCGAGCACCCCCGCCTTGAGCCAAGCCCGAATTTGACGACGTAGGGTCGGGAACGTATTGAGTTTGTCTAAGAGCTTGTCTTGAGCGATTTTATCGAAGCACTGGGCAATATCGGCATCCAGCACGTATTTCGGCTTGAAGCGAATCGCCAGGAAAATGGCTTCGATCGCGTCATGACATGATCGCCCCGGACGAAACCCATACGAGTTGGGTTCGAAGCGCGCTTCCCATTCTGGCTCCAGGGCCAGTTTGACGAGCGCCTGCCGCGCCCGGTCATGCAGGGTCGGAATGCTGAGCGGGCGTTGTCCGTTGGTTTTGGGAATCCAAATCCGCCGGAGCGGTGTCGCTTTGGCATTGAGGCTCAAGGTGTTGACCAGGCGCAGGCGTTCCGGGGGCGTGAGGGATTTCACCCCATCGATCCCGGCGGTTCTGCGCCCTTGATTATCTTGAGTGACCCGGCGCACGGCCAGACATTTGGCAGCCCAGGATTTCAGCAAGAGTCGTTGCAGCTTGCGAACGGTTTTGACATCTTCACGTTGAGAGGCTTGGTAAATCCGGTTTTGCAGCTTGAAAACCTGTTTCTCTAGCTTGCGCCAGGGAATCAGGTTCCATCTATCCATCGGTTGAAAGACCGTGTTCATAGCGTATGCACTGTGACTGGCAGCTTTACCTTCCAAATCGTCGTGTCTCCGTCAGCCTATGCTCTCCACGGAAGCGGAGAGCCATTCGCTTCTGAGACAATCCTGCCCTTCAGCGGCATGCGCTGATAACTACTCAGGTGATCGACCTTAACCTGAGAGCCGCTGAAGGGTTACTTCGTTCCGAGTTCCCGTTGGTTTCTGGTTTTAGAGCCGCTCTATCCACCGGAGCCTTCGGGGGTGCATCTAGGTAGGCACAAAACTACCTAGCCCTGGCCCATTGACATTTTGTCTCCAGCCGATAATCCGCGTAGGCTAGTTGATCATCACGATGGTTCACTCAAGCGTTCGGATGCCTACTCATGACCAGTTGCTCGATGGGATTCTCGGTCGGATTCCGAGTTACCACCTTTTATTCCTGCTTCACGGGTTTGAGAATCAGTCGCCCCCATGAGGAATAGGCTGTCACCACTGCACTTATGGGGATGGACTTGGCAGGCTACTGTTACCCAAATTAGGTTCTATTAGCCGCCTCACCATCACGAGAACTCAGTTACAGGCTCAGAGAAGGCTCTGAGTCCTGCGGTCATCCCTGAGCATTTCTACTCATTTCGACCAACGAATCGCACTTGTCCTTTGATCTGATCTTTCGTAACATTTGACGCCAACGCTCCGTTCCGATTGACCTCCTGTTACCCATCAGAGGCTCGCAACAGTTGCCAGGTCAAAATCAATTCAAAATTCAAAATGCAGAATTCAAAAAAGTTCTTAGACAGGCTCTGCCCTAATTTTGCATTCTTAATTTTTCATTTTGAATTACTGTCACGCCCGGTTCGCCATCCCCTTTACGACCGAGAAACCCACCGAGCTTCGCAATCCAGCGCACACACTGGCCAATACTCGGGGGTTCGGGCGGTAATTCAGTCGTTTGATGAATCGTGCAGTACAGCGCTTGCCATTCATGCTCTTCTAGAACGGTTTCCACTGGATCATCGGGATGTACTCGCGCTTCATAGGTCAACCACAGCAGCCGCCATGCCACAATCGAATAGGTCGCCAGGGCGCACTCTAAACGGTCAGCGCTCTCTAGTTGCAAGGCTTCCAGACGACACCCAGATTTTAAAACATAGTTATATCTTTCAATTAACCAGCGAAAGCTATAACGAATTAAGCACCAACAGGCGTCCTCAAAGTCATTCACAGGCAAGGTCGTCAGCAGCAACCAGCTAATCGCTTTCTCGCCCGCAGGCGGATGTTCTTCCTCGGCCAACACCACTTGAACCGCGATCGCTTTGAAGCTTGCCGCTAAGGGATGATTCTGCGGCGGTTGCAGCCAGAGGGTGGCATAGCGCACGCTCAGGGTGGCCTGGCGAGGAGTGCGTTTGGGCGTCCGCTGGAGTTCTAAGGTTTTCTGGCCTTGGCAAGGTTGCTGACGGATCGCTTCGAACAAGGGTTGAACTTCTTCGGCGTAGGCATCACTTTTGGTATTGCGGTTCTGGGCGGCGCGGATTAAAAACTCGGAGCGGGGTCGTCGCGGTTGGGCAAACAGGTCATAGATATCCCCTTCTCGATCCGTGATGGTGATGACCTCAACGGATTCGGGGATGAGTTGTTGGCTGGCGGCCTGATGCTCTAGCCAGCGGTAGCGAACAATTCAAAATTCAAAATGCAGAATTCAAAATTGCTCTCTTTCAGGGCTGGTTTCGCTTCGTCTGGACAATAATGCTGGCCAGAATTTTGATGAGTTCTTCGCTCTCTTCCATAAGAGGCGAGAGGCGACTTTCGGGAATCAGCTGGGTGGCAATTAGAAGTCTTAACCAATATCGTGTTTCTCTGGCTTCCTTTAGGGCTATCTGCAACTTGCTGATAAAGTCGGCTCGACTCTGGCCTGACTGGGCTTCTTCTACGTTCGCTCCAATCGAGGTGCCTGAGCGGATCAGTTGCCTGGACAGCGTTCGACCGGCACCCGGTTGTTCATCAAGCACTTGGCATAGCTTCACCACTCGCACTGCAAACTCAAATGTCCGTTCCGTTATTGGGGTTGGCTCCGGCATACTCCTGGTTTCTCAATTTTGCATTCTTAATTTTGCATTTTGAATTGATTAGCCCACACTGTTTCCTGCAAGATCCCTAAAGGAACGCCAGCATCGCTACTACACAGGGTGAGGTGGACTTTGAGACCCATTGCTGAGGCATCACTAATCGGGCCTAAGCCACGGGTGTGGCGGTGAGTGCTGAAGTCCAGTTCGGTCGTGTCTTGGATCGTCAGCACCGTTGAGTGTTCTAAGCAGCGTTCGACCGTTTGATCAATGTGGCCGGACAAGATGGCGGTGGGGGTAATGCGCCGATTTGACCAAAACTTATACAGTCCTTGCACCACAAATCAATGCAAAATTAAAAATTCAAAGTTCAAAATGCAAGAGACTCTCTCAGCAAGGTCTCCACTGCCTTAATTCTGCATTTTTAATTTTGCATTTTGAATTGTTAAGCCATGAGCTTAGCGCGACGAACAAACCTTGAAACCCTTGATAAATCACAGTTTATTTGCTTCCTTATCTATCCATATCTACTTACACCTCATCCTAAGAGGCATTTTGGATCAAAAATGTCACGATGATTGGTCTTCCATATCTATTTTTTGGGCATCCTTATCGGTCGGTGGTACCGCTGGGGCAAGTGCTTCAATCGCCATCGATCGCGGCCTCGGTGAGCAAACACTCGCGCTACTTTATAGTTTTGTATCAAGAAATCGCTCAAACCTTTGCACCATGGGCATTCTGGCGATTTTAGTCGGAGTTTACTTAGCTTCAATCAACTTCAATTAAATCAATTCAACTTTAAGCAACTTCGTCGATTCGTTACTAATCGTTACTAAAACGACCGCTGAGGCTAACAACAATTTTCTTGAGCGAACACTGAAACCATTGCTGTCAATAGCTTTTAGGGCTTTGGGAATTGTCAAGAAAGATGCGATAAAAGAATAGCAACAAGCCGTTTATGCTGCGCTGACGCCCGAAGATTGGGATGATATCGCCACCGCTGCTGCTAACGCGGTTCAACAACATGTGAAACGGCATATTGGATTACCTCAATCCGCGTAGGGGAGACTCGACAGTCGGGAAAATTTGCTGTCGTTTGGTCAAAGGAATAAAGCACGACAAAAACCGATTGGGGATATGAGACCCTATACTGCTGTAGGCCCGGAAAGAGAGAAGCAAGATCAGAATCTATTCAATGCGCACAATGTTTCGCAAGTTTAGCCAGTTATAACGACGTATTCCCCAAGGCACAACAATCAAGAGTAGAACAAATAGAATCGATAAAACCAGTCCTAAAGGTAGTCCAACCGTAAACGACTGTCCCAGATAGGTCAGCAGTAATGTCGAAGGAACCATGCCCAACAACGTTGAACTGGCATAAATCGGCAGGGAAAGGTTGGTCAGCCCTGCGCCATAACTAATGAGGTCAAAGGACAGAATGGGTAGCAGCCGGGTTATAAAAATAACGCCACCCAGGAGCCATTCACCCCGGTCTTTTGAAAAGTAAATGGCCTTACCCGTTAGCGCTTTGACGGCGGAGCGTCCTAAGCTGCGACCAATGAAGTAGGCAATCAATCCACCCACAAAACCACCGACCACGCTGTAAATCGCCGCCGGAAGTGCGCCCCACATAGCCCCAGCGGCTACGGTCAATGGCGCACCGGGAATGGGGCTGATGACCACGGCTAGAGCGATAATGGCGATGTAAGCCAGGATTCCAAAAACGCCCGATTGGTCAACAAGTTGCTTTATGCCTTCGGGTGTCAGCGGATTAATATCCGTTTGCTGAGAAACCCAACCATAGGCCAGCAACGACAGCCTCAGCACCCCAATAGCGACTAGATTTTGCCGTTGCCAAAGGTGTCGCCAGAGCCGTCGCCAGTTTCGAGACATGATGCCGTCCTTAGGCTGGCTGCATCTCTACAATCCCCATCATGCCCCGGTCTTCGTGATCGAGAATATGGCAGTGATAGACGGTTTTGCCCGCATAGTCGCGGAAGGGGATACGAATCCGAACACTTTCGCCAGGGCTCACCGACACCACATCTTTCCACGCAGCATAAGGTGCAGGCTGGCCATTGCGGCTAATGACCTGAAACTTGTTGGTATGAACGTGGAATGGATGAGCCATCGTGCCAGTATTGATGACTTCCCAATCTTCTACCGTATTGAGGCGCACCTGGGTATCGGTGCGATTGTGGTCAAAGGCTTTGCCGTTAATTAAGAACACCATGCCCATGCCCATGCCGTGGTTGAGGGTGAACTGGCGGGTGGTCTGCGGTTCGGGGAGGGCCTCGACAGGGATGAGTTGAGTCGGCAGCGGGAGCGATGCAGTGGTGCCGCTGTAGGTAAGGGTGGCGACAGTTTCAGCGCGATCGCGGTTAGGAGTCCCATCCATCATGCCACCGCCCATCATGCCACCCATTCTGCCGCCCCCCATCATGCCCTGAGCAGGATTGAAGGGTTGGTTGAGCAGGCGATATTGACCAGGTTCGCGATCGCCCTTCACCAACACCTCGACCCGTTCACCAGGAGCCAGCACCAGGTCGTTAAGTTCGATGGGTGATGTGATCGCCCCGCCATCCGTCGCAATTAGATAAAACGGATGTTCCTCCAACGATAGCCAGAAGAAGCGAGACGTTGACGCATTCAGCAGTCGCAGTCGCAGCAGTCCCCCTTGCGGTATTTCCAGGGCGGGATTGAACTGTCCATTGGTCGTAAGGAGATCACCAATGCGTCCGGTCATCTGGGCCATGTGGCCAGGGTCAGGAATGTTGCCGCCGCGATCAAGAGCAAAGTCTTTGAGCACGAGAAATTCTTCCTGGGCGGCTTGAACTTCGGGAATCTCATCCAGCTCGCCGCGCACCACAAATAGCCCAGCCAAACCGCCAAACAGTTGTTCGGCAACGAGTCCGTGGTAGTGGGGGTGATACCAGAAGGTACCTGCTGGATGGTTGGCAGGAATTTGAAACTCGTAGGTGTAGCTTTCGCCTGGTGGGATTTCGAGGAAAGCATTGTCCCCAGTCCCCGTAGGCGGAATGTGGAGTCCGTGGTAATGGAGATTGGTGGGTTGGTTCAGGCGATTGGTGAAGCGGATTTGCACGGTGTCACCGGGTTTAGCCTCCAGCCGAGGGCCGGGAACCTGACCGTTGTAAGTGAGCAGGTTGGCGTTGCGATCTCCCAACTTCACCTGTTGCACCTCGGCGACCAGGTCAAAGCTGAGCAAACCACCGTCGCTGCTGTATACCGGAGCTTGAGCGAGTGCTGAGCCTGGAGCAGAGGATGGCGACGATCCTCTAGAACATTGAGCAAGCAGTAATGCTCCGGTCGTTCCGAGGCTTAACCCCAGAAACTCTCTTCGCCTCATGGCTTTCACTAAGGTCATAAACGAATAAAAGAACTGAATCAGTTGGCAAGCGCTATGTGGCAATCAAGCCAATCGAGTCGTCGTGGCTGGGCTGACTTCACCCATAGGAGCTACGAATGGATTCGCGCTGTTGCATCCCCAACCGCGCATCATGCCACCGCGCCCCATCATGCCGCCCATCAACAACCCGCCAACGAGCAGGGTGACGACGATCCCAGCAGCAAAGCCAACGGCTCCAGACGCTACGACTTTGGTATCCATGGCCGAACCTCCTAATCATTGCTTCTAAAAGAACACCTTTCGAGATTTGAAAAGTGATACTGAGATCGTAGAGTCTCTAGCTGGCTATAGGGTCAAGATGGGATACGAAACGCAACACCGAGATAGCCTCTGGGAGCCGACCTTGGAATATCACCAGCCTAAAGAGGAACGATGAAATGGCGATGAAATTGGGGCTGTGAGGGCCGAATTGCTGCTCCTCACAACGCACTAACGCTAAGCGATGAAATCAAGATGAAATGCTCCTACTTCATAGGACAGAAATACCAATCCTTTCTTCTGATAGTTGTGGTGGCGGGTCGCTTCTCGATAAGTCTTAGACACCCCTTTCAGAGGATAGTTTCCCCTCTGGCAGCTGAGGGACTTTAGAGACTGTTAACTCAAAACACAGCCTTCAGACCGATTGATTTTGGCTAGAAATGACATGACTACTCACAACAACACCATCGACAATCATTCTGATACAGACCATCACCAAGGTATGTCCGGTAGCTACATCCGCTTTCTGGCAATGATTGGCACTTCAATCGTGGTCATGTTTTTCTTGATGTATCTGCATTCGTATCAGATTCTAGATCACGCCTGGTTCAGCGAGACACGGGTATTTATGGCCCTGATTATGGGGGCGGCGATGATGGTGATCATGCTGTCGTACATGCTGCACATGTATAAGAGTCGCACCATGAATATCGCCATTTATGTGAGTGCCATTGTGCTATTTGGCGCTTCACTGTGGCTGGTGCGCAGTCAGATCACGGTGAGCGATGTGGACTACATGGAAGGCATGATCCCTCACCACTCGATCGCGATTTTGACCAGTGAACGTGCCCAAATTCAGGATATTCGAGTCCGTGAATTAGCCGATGAAATCATCGATGCCCAGCGCCGCGAAATTAAGGAAATGGAGTGGCTGATTCCGGATATCCGAGAAAACGGATTGGTCACCACCCAAGCGGAGTTGGAAGGCAGACAGGTACCAGATTTTGCGCCCACCCCCGAATAGCCTGTAGAGGGCCTGGTAGGGAAAAACTCTGTCACGAGCATCAAAAAAGCCGTGATCAAATTGATTTCAAACGTCAAGTATTGTTGCTAAGGCTAGAGCCTACAGTCAGCTTGAGGGCTTAGGCTGAAATCGAAACACCTCAAGCCCGTTGAGCATTACTGAGGGCAATTCGATGAATCATTCCCATTCTCATCAATCCACCCAAACTGACCCTCGTGAAGCGGATGCCGCTCACCATCATGCCAAGCATCACCACGATCATCACGCATCCGGTGGCCACGGAAATCACGGTAGCCATGGTGGCCACAGCGGGCATGGCCACCACAGTCCGGGCATGTTCAAACAGCGGTTTTTTGTTTCGCTGATTCTGACTCTGCCGATTCTCTACTTTTCGCCGCAATTGCAGGGTTGGCTGGGCTACGAGGCCATTTCCTTCCCTGGCTCCGGCTGGATTAACCCCATCCTCGGCATTGCCCTCTATTTCTATGGTGGCTGGCCCTTCTTGCAGGGGGCGTGGCACGAGTTCCAGAGCAAAATCGGCATGATGACGCTGATTGCCCTGGCGATCACGGTGGCGTTTGTTTACAGTCTGGCGGTGTCGCTGGGACTGGAGGGGATGCCCTTCTATTGGGAACTGGCGACGCTGATCGACATCATGCTGCTGGGCCACTGGGTTGAGATGGCCTCGGTGCAGGGAGCCAGCAAAGCTCTAGAAGAACTGTCCACGCTCGTACCGAATGAAGCGCATCGGATGCAGGATGGGGAGATTGAAGATGTACCTGTGGATCAGATTCAGACTGGAGATGTCATCCTGATTCGTCCCGGTGAGCAGATTCCCAACGACGGCGAGGTGATTGAAGGGAGCACCAGCGTCAACGAATCGTTTCTGACGGGGGAGTCCAAGCCGGTCCACAAGGAAGTCGGTGATGAGGTGGTGGCCGGGTCCGTCAATACGGACGGTTCCGTGCAGGTGCGGGTCACCCGCGTTGGTGACGATACCGCCATTAGCCAGATCATGCGGCTGGTGGAAGAGGCGCAGTCATCCCGCAGTCGCTATCAGGTGCTGGCGGATAAGGTGGCTTACTGGCTGACGATTATTGCGATCGCCGCTGGTACTCTCACCTTCATCGTCTGGCTCACCCTCAGCGATCTGGTCTTTTCCATCAACCGAGCCGTGACAGTGCTGGTGATTACCTGCCCCCACGCTTTGGGACTGGCGATTCCCCTGGTGATTGCCAACTCCACCAGATTGGCGGCAAAAAATGGGATTTTGGTGCGTAACCGCGATTCTCTAGAGCGAGCGAAGGATATCAAAATTGTCGCTTTCGACAAGACAGGTACCTTGACTCAGGGCAAGTTTGGGGTTCAGCATATCGCTGCTGAGGGCATGGAGGAGGAACGAGCGCTAGCGATCGCCGCTGCCCTCGAAAACCCCTCAGAACACCCTCTGGCCAAAGCCATTGTCGATTCTGCCAAACAACGCCAGCTCGATCTGCCCCAGATGAAAGACTTCCAGACTGTCACAGGGCGGGGGGTAGAAGGCGTCATCGACGGTCAGACCTACTGGGTGGGCCGTCCTGAATGGGTGAAAGAAGAGAACCTGTCCTTCCCAGACTCTTTGCAGCAAGCGCTAAATCGCGCCGACGATCGCGGCGAAAGTGCCGTGGTGCTGATGACCCAAGAGCGCGCGATCGCCGTCATCGCGATGGCTGACCAGGTGCGAGAACGTGCCCGCACCACCATCGATCGCCTCCACGAAATGAACATTCAGGCGGTGATGATTACGGGCGATGCCGAAGCCGTGGCTCGTGCCGTCGCTGAGGATCTGGGCATCGATCTCTACTACGCCCGCGTGCTACCCGAAGACAAAGTCAACCGCATTAAAGAGCTGAAAAAAGAAGCGCCCACCGCCTTTGTCGGCGACGGCATCAACGATGCAGCGGCACTGCTAGAAGCCAACATGGGACTGGCGATCGGGGCGGGGACGAATGTGGCGATCGAATCTGCCGACCTGGTACTGGTGGAAGACGATCCGCTGGACGCGGTGAAGGCCCTGGTGCTGGCGAAAAAGACCTATGGCAAGATGATTCAAAACCTGTTTTGGGCCACGGGGTACAACGTCATCGCCATTCCGTTAGCGGCGGGGGTGCTGTCGGCCTGGGGCTTTGTGCTCTCGCCTGCGGTGGGCGCACTGCTGATGAGCCTTTCCACGGTGATTGTGGCAATTAACGCTGTAATGTTGCGGCGAGCAAAACTGGCTTAACGGTCAATATCTTTGATGATTTCAATTTGGACTGATGAAGCCTTCAAGAAACTAACAAGTCAACTTGATTTCAATCTCTACTGCCTAGAAAGTGAAAGGCGCGGTCGCATCCTCCCTAAAGAGCACACGATCGCGCCTTCCGTTCAATCCTGTGGCGGGCTACGGTTTATAAATCACCGTTGATGGCGGTGCGCTATCACTGGAAAACGATGCTTCCAGTTCTCCCCGTTTTGGTTTCGGCATAAACCAGCGACCAAACCGCGCATAGAGCGCTGGAATCACCAGCAGGGTCAGGGCAGTGGAGGTGAACAAGCCTCCCAGCACCACGATCGCCAACGGTTGCAGAATCTCATTGCCCGCACCGCTGGCGATCGCGAGCGGCAGCATCCCCAACGCCGAAGTCAGCGCCGTCATCAGAATCGCATTCACCCGCTCCAGAGAACCGTGAAACACCGCTTTCTTCAGGGGCAGCCCCTCGGCGAATTTGCGGTTGTAGTTGTCCACCAGCAGCAGGCCGTTACGGACGGCAACCCCAAACAGGGTAATGAAGCCAATGAGGGAAGCCACCGACATCACCCCTCCCGTCAGCAAAATCGAGACAATGCCACCCACCAGCGCCAGTGGCAGGTTGATCATGATCGCCACAGTGGCAGGCAGCGACTTCACCGAGAAGAACATCAGCACGGCAATGGCGATCGCCGCCAGGATGCTGTACACCAGCAGGTTATTAGTGGCGTTTTGCTCCGCCTCAAACTGGCCGCCGTACTGAATGAAGTAGCCATTGGGCAGTTGGACATTCTCGCGAATCTGGGCCTGAATGTCGCCCACGACGCTGCCTAAATCGCGATCGGCGACATTCGCCGACACCACAATCAAGCGCGACACATCTTCCCGGTTCACCACGTTCGCCCCCATGCCGTAGCTGACGTCGGCGACCTCACCCAGAGAAATGAGTTCTCCTGTCGGGATGGAAACGGGGATCGCGCTGATGGCATCCAGGCTATTACGGGCCGATTCCGGCAGCGCCACGGTCACGTCGATGAGCTGCTGATCTTCCGGCACCTGTGAGACCACGCGCCCGTTCAGCGCGGTTTCCACCACGTCGGAAATCTGAACCATCGTCAAGCCGTAGCTGGCGGCGGATTCCCGGTTGTACTGAATTTGCACCTGCCGGATGGGAAGTTGAGGCTCCAGTTGCAAGTCCACCACCCCGGCAATCGGTTCGATGGTGTCGCGTATCTGTTCCCCGATGCTGCGGAGTTCGGCCAGGTCGGGGCCAAAGATTTTGATGGCGATCGCACTCCGCACCCCCGACAGCACCTCATCCATGCGGTGGGAAATGAACCCGCCGATATTAGGGGCCACTCCGGGTAATTCCAGAAACGCTTCCCGCAGTTCTCGCACCGCCGCTTCTCGGTCTTTTAACGCTGCGTCACTGAGTTCGATATCGACATGGGCCATGTTCACGCCAGCGCCATCCGCATCGCCAGGAGAGCGTCCGGCCCGCACTTGCACCCACTCGTAGAGGGGATTGTCCTGGAGCGAGTTCGCCAACGCTTTGCCCGCTCCCATCGTGATATCCAGGGAAATGCCGGGAAACAGCACCATCGAATTCACCAGGGATTTTTCCTGAAACTCCGGCAGAAAAACACGGCCGAGGGAGGGGACAACCGCCGCTGAAGCGACCAGTGCCGCCAGCGCTACGGCCAGAATGAGCTGCGGGGCTCGCATGGAAAACCCGAGCAGCGGACGATACACCCGCTCTGCGAAACGCGACACGAAAGTCCCTTCCTGGGGCAAATTCTGATTCGCTAGCAGGATGGCACAAAGGGCAGGCGATAGGGTCATTGCCACCAGGGTAGAGGCCAAAATCGAAAACAGATAGGCCAGCCCCATCGGCGCAAAGATGCGGCCCTCCACTCCTGTCAGGCTGAAGATGGGGGCGAACACCACGACGATAATCACCGTGGAGAAAATCACCGCCAGCCGCACCTGCACCGACGTATCGAACACTACCTGGAAAGGGTGCTTGGGTTTGCCCTGGGCCTGGTTCATCCGCAACCCGCGGTAGCAGTTCTCCATATCCACGATCGCGTCATCCACCACCGAGCCGATCGCCACCACCAGCCCCCCCAAGGTCATGGTGTTGATGCCCAGACCGAAGGCTTTCATAAACAGCAGGCCAATCAGCAGCGACAGGGGAATGGCGCTGAGGGTAATGAGGGCGGTGCGCCAGTTCATCAAAAACAGCAGCAGAATCACTGACACAATCACCACCCCCTGAAGCAGCGAACCGCTGACATTGCGAATCGCGGAGTCGATGAAGTTGGCCTGCCGGAAAGTGCGCGTGACCTGCACGTCAGGGGGAAAGGTGGACTGGAGTTCAGCGATCGCCGCTTCAACCGCGTTCGTCACCGTGGGCGTGTCCACTTCCGGCTGCTTGTTGATCATCAGCACCACGGCAGGTTGCCCGTTGAGGCTGGCATCGCCCCGCTTCAACGCCGCCCCGGTCTGCACCGTCGCGACATCCCGCAGCAGAAGTGGCTGACCGTCCTGCACCTTCACGACGGATTGCTGCAAGTCATCAATGGACTGCATCTGGCCCAGGCCGCGCACCAGCAGTTCTTGACCGCCGCCAATCAGAAAACCACCGGGGGCGCTAGAGTTGGCTCCGGTCGCCGCCGCCGTCACTTCATTAATTGAGACATTAAAATCCCGTAGCTTGGTCGGATCGACCAGCACCTGCTCTTGCCGCTCGTCGCCCCCGTAAACCGTCACCTGTGACACCCCCGGCACCGAGAGAATCTGGTTCTTCAAGGTCACGTCCACCAGGCGACGCAGGGCCATTAGATCAGTTTGTCCCTGACCATCAACGGTGAAGGCGTATTGCAGAATCGTGCCCAGGGGCGACACCAGCGGCGAGATTTCGGGCGGGTGAGCATTCTCCGGCAGTTGGTTGGTGACCTGTTGCAGACGTTCCGTCACCGCCTGCCGCGCCTGGTAAATATCGGCGTTTTGGTCAAACACGACGCTGACCATCGACAGTCCGACTTTGGAGGACGATCGCACCGTCGTCACTCCCGGCAGGCCGTTCACCGCACTTTCGATGGGGACGGTGATCTGGGTTTCCACTTCTTCCGGGGCTAACCCGACCGCTTCCATCTGCACATCCACCTGGGGCGGCGCAAAGGGCGGAAACACATCCAGCGGCATTTGGGTGACGCTAAAAACGCCCCAGATCGTGACGGCGATCGCCCCTGCCACGATAAACCACCGCTGGGCAATGGAGTTTTTGAGAATTTGATTGAGCACTGCGTTCAGCATCTACCTGAAAGTCCTAACTGCTGGCTGAAATGGCTATCTGAGGAGAGGCTGCTTTACTTTTTACGAGTCAGAACGACTGCCCCGATAGCCAACCCAACGCCGCCGCCCAACACCGCTAACAGCACCTTGGGAAAACCACCAGAAGCCTCCGTCGTTGCAGCGGGAACCTCTGCCACTTCGCTCGTTTCCATGTCGGTGGCTTCCATCTCAGTGGCCTCTGCCGCAGGCGCTTCAGCGGGGAGTTCACTCATCGTTGCAGCCGCTTCCGGTTCGGCTTCAGCCGTTTGCGTTTTGCGAGACTCAGCATAGAGAGACAGGCTGCCCTGGGTCACAAGTTGCTCGCCTACCGACAACCCTTCCAGGATTTCGACCATTTCGCCTTCTGTCGCCCCTGTGGTGACGGGCACCGGCTCATAGAAGTTTTCGTACAGCACAAAGACCAGTTGGCGATCGCCATCTTCCACCAACGCCGACACGGGAATCATGACCGCACCGCTGCCATCGGCAGCCGCTTCGATGGGGCTGACTTGAATACCGAGTAGGGGGTCTGTTTCGGCATTGACCTCAACGCGATCGACGCCTCCCTCTGCCTGAAACTCATCGCCATGACCGACGTGGGCCAGGGCAGCAGGGGCACTCACAGCCAGACTCAACGCCAGCACCGAACTCAATAACGGTAAGCGCTTCATAGGATCCTCCTCACAATTGTGACAGCGCGCAGCAAAATCCCCAACAGGGTGCCACAGGGAGGATGAAAACCAGATGAAATGACAGCGACTCCGGTAGAATCGGCTTCGTGGTGGATAGCTCTGGTACCATGCGCGTTCTGCTTGTCGAAGATGAAGAAGATTTGGGCCAGGCGATCAAGCAAGTGCTGATCGGCGAAAAGTATGTGGTGGATTGGGTTACCGATGGGGCGCAAGCCTGGTATTGCCTGGAAACCCAGTGGGCCGATTACACCGTGGCGATTTTTGACTGGTTGCTGCCTGAACTCTCCGGGCTGGAGCTGTGTCAGCGGCTGAGATCGCGCCAAAACCCTCTCCCCGTCCTCATGCTGACCGCCTTGGGACAGCCGGAAAACCGCATCGCTGGCCTGGATGCTGGAGCCGATGATTACCTCGTCAAACCTTTCGTCATGGAGGAACTGCTCGCCCGACTGCGCGCTTTGCAGCGGCGATCGCCCCAGCTCAAACCGCAGCAATTGACCATCGGAGCCTTTACCCTGGACGATGCCAATACCCGGCTGCTGGTGAATTTGCCGGAGCAGCCAACCCAAGAAATCCCCCTAACCTTGAAAGAGTTTCAGGTGTTGGCTTACCTGATGGAAAATGGCGATTGCATCATCCCCGGTAGCAAGCTGCGCTCCCAACTGTGGGACATCGATGAAGAACCTGTTAGCAACGTCGTTGCCGCCCAGATTCGCCTGCTGCGTCGCAAGTTTGCCCGCTACGGCTGCGACTGCCCCATCGAAACAGTTCCGGGGCAGGGGTATCGCTTTCGGGTGACGTCATGAACAGCCAGCAGCTCTTTCGCCACAGTCGCTTGCGCCTCGCCGCCTGGTATGCCCTGGTAATGGGCGGCATTTTGAGCCTGTCGGGGTTCGGCATGGCGCGGGTGCTGGTGCAGGCGAATTGGGTAGCCCTGGAGCGCGAAATTGAATCCACCGCAGGCACCCTCCACGACAGTTTGGAGCCAATGTTGCCGCCTTCAGAAGATCCGACCCAGGTCTTGCAGCAGATCTTTCCCGACCTCTGCATTGCGGAGCAGCCCTGTGAGCCGAATTCATCGCTGATTCAGCGCCACACGCTAGGGATTAGCGATCGCACCACCTACTACATTCGGGTATTCGATGATCAGGGCACCCTACTGGCCTGGTCGCCCAATCAGCCACAACCGCTGTCGGACATCCTAGATCCAGAAGCGTGGCAAACCCTGCAATCGGCAAACGGCGATCGCTACCGTCAGTTCACTACTATTCTGCACAGTGCCGCCCACACCCACGCTCCCGGTGAGGCTCCCCATGAGCATCCCCCCTGGGGGTATTTGCAAATAGGCCGCACCCTGGCCCCCTTCGATGCCGAACTCCAGCGGTTACGGTGGATTCTCGTTGGCAGCGTGCCCCTAGCGTTGGGATTAATTGCGATCGCCAGTTGGGGATTATCGGGGCTGGCGATGGAGCCGATTTATCAGTCATACCGGCGGCAGCAACAATTCACCGCCGATGCCGCCCATGAGTTGAGATCGCCGCTTGCAAGTCTCCTCGCTACGGTGGAAGCCATTCTCCGTCTGCCCCCCGAACAAGCAGCACAGGTACCCGTGTTGCTGAATACCGTAGAGCGTCAGGGTCGTCGCCTCAGCCAGCTCGTAGCTGACCTGCTCTTGCTCACCAGCCTGGAGCAAGACACGACCGCCAAGCCCCTTCAGCCCTGCTGCTTGAACGATATTGTGGCCGACTTAACGGAAGAGTTGGCGGAGTTAGCGGCTACAGCTGACATTCACCTCAGCAGCCAGATTATTGATACCGAAATCTGCGTTACAGGTCATGAATCCCAGCTTTATCGCCTGGTGTCCAACCTCATCGCTAACGCCATCCAGTACACACCGCCAGGAGGCTCTGTAGTCGTGAGTTTAGCGGCCCAAGATCGCACCGCCACCATCACGGTCAAGGATACTGGGATTGGCATCCCTGTTGAAGAACACAGTCGCATTTTTGAGCGCTTTTATCGGGTCAACAGCGATCGTTCTCGCAAGACGGGGGGCACGGGGTTAGGGCTCGCCATTGCTCAGGCGATCGCCCAGCGCCATCACGGGCAAATTGCTGTCACTAGCGAAGTGGGAAATGGCAGTGTGTTTGTCGTTCAGCTTCCGCTTGTAGCGATCGCCCCATTGAGCCACAACTGACTGTTCCTAATTGAGTGAACAGTTACGTGCAAGGAGAATAGCGGTCAATGATCTGTTTATTTCTGTGTGGAGATGGCAGACGGTTTTTCGGCTAACTAAGGTATAGCTAAAGTATCTTGAAGTGATTTAGGTTTTGCCAACGCGCTGCACAGCGAAGAGTCGGCCATGATTGAAGTTTCTAATTCTGTGGATGTGGACACCACCCGCGAAGCAGCGTGGGATTTGTTATCTGATTTTGAAGGCGTCTGGGAAGACTCAAACCCAGCTCACCGGGGAACAAAAGTCTTGTCTGAACCCAAGCGACCGTTGCGGGACGGTCTGCAATGGTGGCAGCGGGAAAAAGTTGGCCCTGTGCAAGGGGAGTTTGTGGCGACGCTGCATGATGTGGTTCCAGAGCAGGAATTTTCGTAGACAGCGCCAGCCACTTATGCTCTGTTAGAGATTACCTTTACCGTTGATGAAGGGGGCCACTTCGTGATTGAAGAGCAGGGTCGCGGCATTACTCTCCGCCATGACTTGTGGGGCAAGTTCAGAGACACCCTCAAAGGTCGAGTTCTACGCTGGATAGCGGTGAATCTCCTGGGAGAGCGCCACTCAATGGCCAGCCATAACCTGACCGAGCTTCACTACTTTAAGGACTGCTTGGAAAGTAATGGCGTCTAGCCCGACATGGGCAAGGTGATCGTAAACATACTGCCCTTGCCAGGTTGACTCTGTACCTGAATATCGCCGCCGTGGGCTTGAGCGATCGCCAGCGCGATCGCCAGTCCCAACCCGGAACCACCACTCTGACGGGAGCGATCCTTTTCAACTCGGTAGAAGCGATCGAAGATTTTGGTTTGGTCTGCTGGGGCGATGCCGACTCCAGTATCCTCAATCATCACCACCGCCTGATTTTTTTCACCTTCAGGAAACGTCTTGCGGACGACCTGCTGGAGTTGAAGGCTCACTTTCCCACCTACGGGGGTGTGCTGGAGGGCATTGCTGACAAGGTTAAATAGTAATCGATAGAGGTGTTCTTCGTTGCCCATGACCACGATCGCAGGCGCTTGGGGTTGATTAAGGATGAGGTGAACGTTGTTGGCGATCGCCAAGGCCGCCAGTTCTTCTTCCAGATCGCTGAGAATGTCCTGCAGGCGGCAGGGTGTCTTATTTGGTGGAGCCTGGGTATCCAGCCGGGATAACAGCAGTAAATCGCTCACAAGACTGGTCAGGCGCTGATTTTGACGGTTGATCACCTGTAGAGTTTCACGAGCGTCCGCATCCGAAATTGCTGGCAGACGCATCACCGATTCGGTGGTCGCCTGAGTCGCTGTCAGGGGGGTGCGCAGTTCGTGGGCGGCATCGGCGGTGAACTGCTGAATTTTACGGTACGACACCTGCACCGGCTTTAGGGCCAGCCCCGCCAGCCACCAGCTTGCCGCTGCTATCAGCCCTAGGGTGATCGGCAAACTCAGCAGAATAATCCACCGAATCATGGTCAGATAGGTAGCAAAGTCACTAAAGGAACGCCCCACCAGCAGCGTACCGAGCCTAGATTGGTCATTTAGGTCGTACAGCGGCAGGGTGATTTGCCGATATTCGTTGCCAGCGTCATCCCACAGCGTTTGCCAGGGGGCGGTGGTCTTACTGTCCATCATTGCCTGGGACAAGCTGCCCGCAGTGGCCATGACTGCTCCTGTCGGCGCGATCACCCGAAAGTAGTATCTCCCTCGGTGCAAAGAACTGGCGTGGTGCCCCCGCGCGGCTTCAAACGGAACCAGGCAGGCATCCCCGGCTACGCAGAGGTTGGGCAACAGATTGGCCGCCGCTCCATCGATCTGACCGTTTACCGTCAGGGTTGATTCCAACGCATCGTGAACGGTTTCGGCCACGGACTTGAGTTCGCGATCGGCGGTCACATGGTGGGCGTGGGCGATCGCTTCGTACACGCCCAGTCCGCTCAGCCCCAGTACCACCGTCATGACCCCGGTATACCAGGCGGTGAGCTGCCAGCGACTGCGGCGAAATAGCTTATTGGGCGTTGAGGCGGTATCCCATGCCATAGACAGTCTCAATCACATCTTCACAGCCATAGTGAGCCAGTTTGCGCCGGAGTAGACGCATCTGAGCCGCCACCACGTTGCTATTAGGTTCAGCCCCAATCTCCCAGAGCTGATTGAGCACCTGATCGCGGGTCAAAATTTGATTCGGATGCTCCATGAAGTATTGCAGCAGTTGGAACTCTTTTTGGGTGAGTTCGATGGGCTGCTCAGTGCTGTCAGAACTCAGCAGGGCGATGCGGCGATCGCAATCTAACATCAACGGCCCTACCTGTAGTGTACTGGGCTTAATTTCGGGTTGTCGTCGCCGCAGTGCCCGTAACCGCGCCAGCAGTTCCGCCATGCTGAAGGGTTTCACCAGGTAATCATCAGCTCCCGCATCCAACCCAGTGATGCGATCTTCAATCTGATCTTTAGCTGTAAGGATGAGGACAGGGAGGGCGTGATTATGACTTCTCAGCCAGTGGCACAGCTCAATTCCCGACTTTCCTGGCAGCATCCAGTCAAAAACGCACAGGGTGTAAAGCGATAGGTCATGCTCCAGATAGGCCAGTGCCTCCTCCCCTGACTGCACCCAGTCCACCACATAAGCTTCCTGAGTGAGGGTGCGCTTGATGGCTTTGCCCAGATCGGGCTCGTCTTCAACCAGCAGAACTCTCATGATTAGTCCTGATCAGCAAGAGGAACGGTTTCAATCAGCGGGCAAATGTCTCCCGGTTGCGGATGTGGGTGATTGGCGGCCCAACTGTCGCGATACTGCTCCAAAGCCGTTTTGAAAGCAACCATCTCTTGAATCTGGGCCTCAAGCTGTTGAATCTTGTCCTGCAAGAGCGACTGTACAAACTCACAGGGCACATCGCCCTGGTGATGCACAGTCAGCACTTCGCCGATGTCTTCTAGAGAAAAGCCGAGGGTTTGGGCCTTTTTGATGAACTGCACCTGCTGCACGGTTTCGGGTGCGTAATAACGGTAGCTGTTTTCCCCCCGCTCTGATTGGATCAGGCCCAGGCCTTCGTAATACCGCAATGCCCCAACCGCCACGCCTGTTTGCTTCGCGACTTCCCCAATTTTCAGATAGGTTGCTACTGCCATGGCCGTAAATTTCAAATCTCATGTGTTTCAAGTTTAAACCCTCAAGTTAGCTTGAAGGTCAAGCGCAGCCGTTCGTTGAAACAGAGGGCAATAGATCAGGCGTAGATTTCATTTTGATTTGAAAATTGAGTGGTAATCTGCAGCTCAACCTCGCGATTTGAGTGACTTCAGGAAAAACCATATGCGTGATCAGCCTTACCGTACATCTGTTTGGGCCGGATCAGTTCTAGGACTGGTACTGGTAACGGCACCGATCACGGCTTTAGCCCACACTGGCCACGATCATGAGGCTGAGTTTCAGTCCGGTACCAGCCAACCCGTCAGCGGCATTCGGGTAGATTCAGCCACCGCAGAGCGCCTGGGCATTCAGGTGGTGCCCGTCAAGCGAGAGTTTTTAAGCATTGGCATTCAAACCACGGGAGAACTGATTGCCCAGCCGGATCAGACTGTTATGGTCAATGCCCCCATTAATGGAACAGTGGTGGAACTGTTGGTGGAGCCTGGTGAAACGGTAGCGACTGGAGAACCGCTAGCGCGAATCCTCGCGCCTGATTTGATTGAGCTGCGGGTCAGTTCTCAAGAGGATCGGGTGGGAGCAGAGGCCAATTTACGATCAGCAGAGGCTAACCTGACCCTGGCTCAGCGCAACTACGAGCGACAGCGGGCGATCGCCAACACCGAAATTCAGGCAGCCCAAAAGCAACTCGATCTTGCCCAGGAACGGTTTACCCAGGATGAACGGTTATTGGGAGCGGGGGCGATCGCCCGCCAGCAGTTTTTAGAATCCGAATCGAATCTCGCGGCAGCCCAAAATACCCTAACCCGTGCCCAGAGCCAGCAGCCCGTGCTGGAAGCTCAAGCCGAGTTAGAACGGGCCAGGGCAGAATTGACGGCGGCCCGTTCCCACGTGCAGCTCAGCACCGCCGCCTACGAGACTCGCCTGCAACAGCTCAACAGTCCCGCTACAGCACAGGGCATGGTGACCATCAATGCGCCCATTTCAGGCAAAGTGGCGGAGCGGCCAGTGACCCTGGGGGAAGCAGTGGAAGAGGCGGTGACCCCCCTGCTCAGCATTGTGAATGGCGATAGCCTGCGGGTGACCGCCAATGTCTATGAGAAAGATCTAGGCAACGTGGCCCCCGGACAAGCCGTGCGCATCACCGTTGCCAGCCTGCCGGATCAGTTCTTTACGGGTCAGGTGATCACGGTGGGGGCCGTGGTGGATGGCACCAGCCGCGTTGTGCCAGTGACCGCCGTGCTGGAGGATGCGGGCGATCGCCTAAAACCGGGCATGTTTGCTGAGCTAGAAATTTTAACTGAGCAAACCCCGACGGAAGTTCTCACGATTCCAGCCAGTGCCGTGGTCGATGCCGATGGCACCTCCCTGGTGTTTGTGCAAAACGGCGATGCCTTTGAGCCGGTGGAAGTTGCTCTAGGACGCACCGCTGGCGATGAAGTTGAGGTGCGATCGGGCCTGTTTGAAGGGGATCAGGTGGTCACCCAGGGCGCGTTGCAACTCTACGCCCAATCCCTGCGGGGCGATACCGCTGAGGCTGAAGCTGTCGTTGAAACAACCCGCCAGGGCGTTCCCCTGTGGCTGTTAGCAGTAGGAGGGGTCGGGGCGATCGCCGCCACCGCCACCACCGCCTTTCTGCTCGGTCGCCGCTCCCGCCCTGCCCCGGTACATTCCCTGAATGGCCAGGTCACCGATCCTGCTTCCCCCTTTGCGGTCGCTCCCATCCACCAGGAACCCGTCGCCGTCGAAGACAAGTAGGAAAAGGGTCTAGGTGCTAGGTGCAGGGATAAAGCAAAACCCGATGCCCGATACCTGATACCCAAAACCTGATATCTGACACCTGGTCCACCCATCCACCCCCTACCCATCAACCCTCCCACTCCCCACTCCCTCTATGCTCAACGCCATCCTCAAATGGTCGATCGCCCAGCGCTGGGTTGTCGTCATCGGAGCCGTCCTGGTCACCCTCTACGGCTTCCGTGCCCTCAACCACATGGCCCTGGATGTATTCCCTAGCTTTGCGCCGCCTCAGGTCGAGATCCAGGCGGAAGCCCCCGGCCTGGCTCCCGAAGAAGTGGAATCTCTAGTGACCCTGCCCATTGAAAGCGCGGTGAATGGCACACCGGGCGTGACAGCGGTGAGGTCTACCTCTGTGGCGGGGGCATCGGCGGTGCGGGTGGTGTTTGGCTGGGGCACCGACGTGTACCAGGCCCGACAACTGATCACCGAACGGCTTCAGCAGGCCCAGGCCCGATTACCGGAAGGCGTCGAAACGCCCCAACTGGCTCCCCTCAACTCGCCCCTGGGCATCGTGCTGGAATATGCCTTTACCGCCGAGTCCACCCCGCTGATGGAGGTGCGGCAGCTGGTCGATCGCCAGGTCACCAATCGACTGCTGGCGGTGCCGGGGGTGACGCAAATTACCACCTTTGGCGGCGAAGAACGGCAGTATCAGGTATTGGTCAATCCGGCTCAGCTCAGCGCCTTTGGGGTCACCCTAGAAGAGGTGAGTGCAGCAGCGGCGGCAGCGAACCAAAACGGGGCCGGGGGCTATCTGATTGATGCGGATCAGGAGCTGTTGATTCGCGGTATTGGGCGCATTGAGTCGATTCAGGACTTGCAGCAGGCGGTGGTGACCGCGCGGGAGGGTAAACCGGTGCTGCTGCAGGATGTGGCGGAAGTCACCCTGGGGCCAGCCCTGCAGCGGGGCGATGCCAGCCTGAATGGGGAACCGGCCCTGGTCATGTTGATCAACAAGCAGCCCCTGGCCGATACCCTGACGGTTACGGAACAGGTGGAAGCGGCCCTGGAGGAAGTCGGCCCCAGTCTGCCCCAGGATGTGACTATCACCCGCACCTTTCGGCAGGCGGACTTTATCGAAGCCTCCATCCACAACGTGCGCGACTCCCTACGAGACGGCATCATTATTGTTTCGATTATTCTGCTGCTGTTTTTGATGAACTGGCGCACCGCCGCCATTACCCTCAGCGCCATCCCGATGTCGCTACTGATCTGCCTGATTCTGCTGGACTGGTTTGGCCTCAGCGTCAACACCATGACCCTGGGTGGATTAGCGGTAGCGATTGGCTCGGTGGTAGATGACTCGATTGTGGATATGGAGAACTGCTACCGGGGCCTGCGACGCAATCGGCAGTTGGGCAGTCCCAAGCACCCCTTTCAGGTGGTCTATGACACGTCGGTGGAGGTACGCACCAGCGTGCTGTTTTCCACGGTGATTATTGCGGTGATTTTTGCGCCGATTTTTTCCCTCACCGGGGTGGAAGGGCGCATCTTTGCGCCGATGGGGATCGCCTACCTGGTGGCGATTTTTGCTTCTACCCTGGTGGCCCTCACCCTGTCGCCTGCCCTGTGTGCGTTTCTACTAGCCGCTGCGCCCCTGCCAGAAGAGGATACCTGGGTGTCGCGTCGCAGTCAGCGGCTCTATCAGCCGGTGCTACGATTGGCATTGGGGCGACCCAAGCTGATTCTGTGCATCGCCTTAGGGGCACTGGTAGCCTCCCTGGCGCTGCTGCCTGCTCTGGGGCGGGTGTTTCTACCGGAGTTTCAGGAGCGATCGCTGGTGGCCTCGATGAATCTGTTCCCCGGCAGTTCCCTGGCGGCGACCAACCGGGCGGGACTGGCGGTGCAGCAAGCTCTCCAGGACGATCCCCGGTTTACGACCCTACAGATGCGATCCGGGCGGGCACCGGGCGACCCGCACGTAGTGGGCTCTAACTTTGCCGAACTGGATATTGAGCTGAGCGCGGCGGGTATGAAAGACCGGGAAGCTACTCTGGAAGCCCTAAGGACGGAGTTTGAAAAAATTCCGGGTGCCCCTGCCAGCGTGGGGGGCTTTATCTCCCACCGCATGGACGAGGTGCTGTCGGGGGTGCGGAGCGCGATCGCGGTGAAAATCTTTGGCCCTGACCTAGCCGAACTGCGCCGCCTGGGCACTGAGGTCACTGAAGTCATGGGCAGCGTTGAGGGCATTGTGGACTTGCAACTCGCGCCCCAACTGCCCGTGCGGCAGATCCAAATTCGCTTTGACCGGACTGCGGCGGCTCGCTACGGCCTCACCATGCAAGCGCTAGCCGACACCATCGAAACCGCCCTCAATGGCCGCGTGGTGTCCCAGGTGCTCGAAAATCAGCAGCTCTTTGACCTGGTGGTGTGGTTTGAGTCTGGTGCCCGTAGCAATCCTGAAGCCTTACGAGACATGCTGATCGACACCCCCGCTGGTCAGCGCATTCCCCTAGCCCAAATTGCCCAGGTAGACTATGGCACTGGCCCTAACTCGATCAGTCGGGAAAACGTGTCGCGGCTGATTATCGTGTCGGCTAATGTTAGTGATCGCGACCTGGGTTCCGTCATTACCGAAATTCAGAACGCGGTGCGCCAGCAGGTGACGTTCCCCCCCGGCTACTTCATTCAGTACGGGGGGCAGTTTGAGTCGGAACAGCGCGCCACCCAAAACTTGCTGGTGTTCGGAGCGCTAGCCCTGGTGGTGATTGCGGTGCTGATGTACTTCACTGTCCAGTCTTTCCCCGCCACAGTCATGATTATGTTGAACCTGCCACTGGCGATTGTGGGGGGAATTTTCTCGGTCGCGATCGGCGGTGGCATCCTGTCGGTAGCTTCCCTAGTGGGCTTTATCACTCTGTTTGGGGTAGCAGTGCGCAACGGCCTGCTGCTGGTGGATAACTACAACCAGAAGCTGGCGATAGGAATACCGCTGAGGCAGGTGATTTTTACAGGTTCTATTGAACGGCTCAATGCCATTCTGATGACCGCGTTCACCTCGGCCCTGGGCATGTTGCCCCTGGTAATGAGTTCTGGGCCAGGTCGAGAGATTTTGCAACCCCTGGCGATCGTGGTGCTAGGGGGGCTATTCACCTCCACCGCGCTGACGCTGCTGGTGCTGCCCGCGCTCTATGCTCAGTTTGGTCGCCATCTGGTGCCCCCTGATTCGGGTAAGGGATCCACAACCGACCCATTGCCAGAGGCTGAGGCGATCGCCAACCATCAACCGATTAGCTCAATCTAATTTTTCAAGTTTTTCTGGAGATTATCTATGCGTATCCAACTTCTGTCTGCCTTCCTGGTAACCGTTGCTGTTACCCTGACTGCCTGTGGTGGCTCTGAGACGACAACCGCTCCCGACGATACCGCCGCCCCTACCGCCGAAAGCCCTGCCTCACCTCCAGCAGAGGAGGCTGAAGCCCCTGACTCAGAAGACCACAGCGCCCCTAGTCAAGGCGGCCAAGTCGTCGAGACGGGGGCTTACCACATGGAACTGGTGCCCTTGCCAGAAGGGGACGGCATTCACCTGGATCTGTATCTGCAAACAGGCGACACCCATGAACCCGTGGCCGAGGCTACCGCCGTGGCCCAAGTACAGCTACCCGACGGCACCCAGCAGGAAATTCCGATGGAGTACGACGCGGCAGGCGAACATTTCTTTGCCTTCATCCCCACTCAGGCTACGGGAGAATACAAAACCGTCATTCAAACCGATATCCAGGGCGAGAAAGTCAACGGACGGTTTAGCTTTTCAAAGTAGGCAAACTTCAATCAGCATTGGCTCCTAATAACTCCTGCGGAATCGACCGACAAACTCGGGAGTCCAAAGACTGACATTTAAAGACTTTTTAGATCAGCCCCCTTGACCTTAAAGCTCACTGTAGGCTTTAGGGTAGGGTCATCAACACATTTGATGCCGTTGGGCATCGCGAGGTGAACCGATGACCGCTACTCTTTCTAACTCCCATAAAACCTCTGTCGACCTGCAAGAACCGGTCAAGCTCTACCGCATGTCTACCCCCGAGCACGAATGTCCTTGGGGGCTACGGGCGGTGAATCTGCTCAACGAAAAAGGTATCGCCTTCGAAGATATCAAGCTAACCTCCCCTGAAGAGATTGCCGCGTTCAAAGCCCAGCATGACGTGGCGACGACGCCCCAGATTTTCTTTGGCGATCGCCGCATTGGGGGTTACACCGATCTGGCTGCTTACTTCGATGTCGAGGCTGAAAAGGCCGAGTATTCTTACACTCCCGTTGCAGCGCTATTTTCTACCGCTGGCCTGATGGCGCTGGCGACTTCCCTAGGCATTCCTGGCTTCATGGGGATTTCCCTCTCCATGCTGGCCTCGCTGAAGCTGATGGATCTTGATGCCTTTGCCGAAAGCTTCGCCAAGTATGACCTGGTAACGCGACGGTTCAGGCCCTACGGCAAGGTGTATCCCTTTGCCGAGCTGGCGATCGGCCTGGGCTTTCTTTCCGGCCTTGCGCCCCTGGCCACAGGCATCGGCTCGCTGGTGGTGGGCGTCAGTGGGGCGGTGTCGGTGTTCAAAGCGGTTTATATCGACAAAATGGCCCTCAACTGTGCCTGTATCGGCGGCAACTCAAAAGCCCCGCTGGGCGTGGTGAGCTTTGCCGAGAACGCCATCATGGCGCTGATGGGGGCGACCTTAATCTTCTCCGCCGTGGGCAACCGAGAGGTCGAGCCGCAAGCCGTGCTGTCGCCTCAGGAAGCCGCAATCGTCCAGATTCAGGAGATCGAGTAGGAGGAGAGATCGCCGAAGAGCAGCCTCAAACAGCGATCACCCTCAATTTCATTTCCATTTCATGATTGTGCGTCAGGCTAGTGAGCCGAACTATCGTAGAAAGGGCTGACTCGCCTGACATTTAGGGGAGAGGAATTTATGAATCGCCGTGTGTTTACGTCTGCGCTAATTGCAGTAGGGCTAGTTTCAACAGGGATTGCTGCAACTGGGTGTTCCCTGGCTCAAGGCCCCAACGCCCAACCAGGGACTCAAGCGGCTAAGCAAGTGGCGATGACGTCTGAAATCACCGTCTTTCGCAGCCCGACCTGTGGGTGTTGTGGACTTTGGATTGAGCATATGGAAGCGGCTGGCTTTACCGTCAAAGACAACCTGACGGAAGACATGACCGCAATCAAAGAGCAGTATGGTGTCCCCGCCAGCCTCGCCTCTTGCCACACCACGATTGTGGACGGCTACGTGGTGGAAGGTCACATTCCCGCCGAAGATGTGCAGCGGTTGCTCGCTGAAAAACCTGACGTGGCGGGGATTGCCGTTCCGGGTATGCCGATTGGCTCTCCGGGTATGGAATCTGGCGATTACGTTGAGCCCTACACGGTCTTCTCCTTTACCGAATCTGGCGAAACGGCTGCATTTGCCGAGCACTCGTAACCGCCACTGCAGACAGGCCGAAATAAGCAGCGATTGCATCTCAAAGATGCGATCGCTGCTTATTTACCCTATGAAAGTTGTCTAAAAAGCGAGATTGCCCAATCAAACCCAACATACAACGATGGGTAGCAGCACTGGGATGTTATTGGCCGTACCAAGCCTGACGCCACTGCTGCATCTGATCAATTTCGGCTTGCTGGGTCGCCAGAATATTTTCAGCGATCGCCTGGAGTTCAGCGCGATCGCTCTTTTCCAATACCTGCTCAGCCATGACCAGCGCCCCCTCATGGTGCGGAATCATCGCATTGATAAAGCGCAGCTCGAATTCAGCATCGGCCTTACCTAAATCGCCGCTCATCATCATGGCGGCTTGCATTTCCGGCGTCATCACCATCGTGTGCCCCATCTGGGCGTCATACATCACCAGTTCGACACTGGCATCGGGATACCAGGCTTGCCGCCACTGCTGCATCTGTTCGATTTCGCCCTGCTGAGCCGCAATAATTTCCTCAGCCAGTTGTTGCATTTCCGCTCGCTGGGAGTTTTGCAACGCGGCTTCGGCCATGGCGATCGCCCCCTGATGGTGCAAAATCATGCCGTCGATAAACCGCAAATCAAACTCAGCATCCTTCGGCCCCAAATCCATCGTCATCGCATGGTCAGCCATTGGGGTATCCCCCATTGGCATAGCATGAGGCAAAGACCCATCAGAAGTCGTTTGGGAGGCGTTGCATCCAGCCAAAACTACTGGCACTGAGAGTATACCTCCGACCAATACCCACGAAGCAAACATTCGTTGCAGGCGCATACCAGTCAAACATCCTTTCGGAAAAAGAATTGTCGGTTGTTCTTTTAGCAAAACGCTTGAAGCGTTAACTGACTTGAATTTCCGCTAAAAATGATTATGGCTTGGAAAAGTGAAATCAGAGTGAAATGACAACTCAATCTTTTGCATCTGTATTTCACCATTTGACTAAGAACTAAAATCGGCAGTTTGATCAGTCACGAAATCACCAAGACAAATAACGGCATCGTTGTACCTATGTTCAGAGTACGCCCACGCTGGTGGGATTTATCACGACTTTCTGGCTTTCTAGAGCCATCACGCCGTAGGTCACTGAGAACACTGATCATACATTCCGCGCAATATTGAACTAAGTCATAAATTGTGAATTCGAGATCACCTTTAAAGCAATCCCCCCGATCGCATACAAAATACAGTTCCGCTCAAATTTCACCCGTGACTGCACCTGACCGATGCCTCGACGAGCTTGGATGGACTCGTACAGATAGGCCAGGGACAGGGCCATGCAGACAATCTCAGCCAGGTCAAAGGTAAACGTCTGTCGCCAGGGCGGGGCTGGTACTGAAACAAACAGCAGTAGGTACACGACCAGCAATGCGCCCAGAGTGATCTTGAAAGTTGAATCATTCATTACAGCTCGACTCCCGATGATGGCTGGGCTGGGGCATTTACCTCATGCTGTTGCCGCGATTGATAGAGCCCCTTGAGATTATCGGGCGACCTGGAAGCGGAAATTTCCCAGTTCTGACGGTCAGTTTCAGTAAGGTTGGCCACCTGCGTGATCTCACCTTCACCGTTGGCTAAGACCCCGGCGCTTTGGTCATTTTTGACTACCCCGATGCCCTGGGGTGTTTCCCTGACGGTGTATTGCTTGCCCCGTGCCTCAATCGTGCCATTGGCATCGCGCTCTACCAGGCCCGCTGACTCCAGGTTGCCTAGAAAGCGACGAGCGTGGTTCACGATGCTAGCCCCCAATTCTTGCTGCTGGCCAAAGGCGGATAGGTCAGTCTCCATCCTCTGCGCCTCGGGCTCAGCCAGGTTATTCAGTTCACCTGCCTTCGCCGCTTTCCCGATCGCCTCAATATCAGACAGCTCATCATCAGAACGGCCCAGGGCTCTAGCGGCTCGATACCAGTCACGGAATTGCTCAATGCTGGGGGACTCTGGTTGCCCTGCCTCTGATTCAGCCAGTTGCCGATCCAATTCCGGATCATTCTGCGTGATCGCATCTTGAATAAAGGCTCCGGCTGATACTGACGCCTCTGATGACGGCGGATCGGGCTGCTCCATCTGTGCGGCGGCCTGGTCGATCGCGGCCCGTAGGCTCTCTTGCTGCGCTTCCGGCAGGTCTTGAACGACTCCCCGTAGGCAGGACAGCGTCTCCTGATAATCTGGTGAGCCTGCGGGTGGCTCATCCCCCAGCTCCTCAATCGGCGGCGGATTGACGGCGGCGGTTTCGCCTGTTCCCAGCACATCAGCAAAGGCATCGGAAGACTCAGCCGCCGGTTGAGAAGATTCACCGTCCGGCGATCGCCCTACATCAGCACTCGGAGTTTGAGCTTGCACCTCGGGTTCAACGACCGGCGATCGCGCTGGCTCAGCGGGTGTCGGCTCCGCTTTCGGTGCGGTAGTCATCTGTTGCTGAATGGCTTCGGCAAAGCCCTGCTTACGCAAGTTGCTAGCAAACATCCCAGCGTAGGAGCGGTCTAACCCACGGGATTCTCCCATCGGCCCCTGAACGGCTGTTTCCGTCAGATGCAAGGCTCCGTCTTCGGACAGATTGAAGACCATCTCGGAATCAATGAAGGCATCGCCGTTCTCCACCAGGGTGTGATAGAGCATCAACTGCTCACCGTGGCGTTCGATATTCAGCGGCGTGAAGGGCTCATTTTCCACCTTGAGGTAAAAGTCCTCATCCGCCATCACCGCTACCGCGAGCCCTGACTCTTCCAACAGCTTGCCGACGTGTTTTTCGGGCTTACCCGATTGTTCGCTCCAGCCACCGACCCGTGCCTGCTCGGGCGGAGCGGAGGAAGCCATCGACTCAACTACGTCAAAGACGTCCTCAACCTGCGCTGCCGGGTCTGGTTCAGCCCCAGATGAGGTGATTTCTTCTGTACCAGGCTGACCGGGATAGCGCACATCCTGGGCGGAAATCGCCAAGCCTTGCTCGGTGGGATCCGTAAAGGAAATCCGCGCCGCTTCGCCGTACTCATCCGCCAGGGCTTCGAGCTGCTCATCCCGCTGAGCGATCGCATTGGCCCGTTCCACTCCGGCTTCACTGGCGGTGCTATCCACCTCGCTGTAGCTGTTGAGCAAGCGGGCTCGCTCCCGTCCAATTGTCGTTGGCCCTTCAGCATCCAGGCGGTAGGCGGAGGCTTCGGACTCAGGCTGATCCGGCAAAATGGCGTCGCGCCCCTGCTGCAAATACTCCCCCGCTGTCAGGCCCTGAAGCTGATGACGCAGAGATTGCTCCAGCGGTTGGGCCTCAGCGATCGCTGTATCGAGTTGGTTGGCAGCATCCGGCAGCTCGACCCATACCTCTTCTAACGCCTCACCGCTGGTATCGATGCCGATTTGCAGTTGAACGCTGCCCTGCTCCAGGCGAATCTCATCCCGGTCAAACAGGTCAAACAGAGATGGGCCGTCTTTCGTCGGTGCCAGACTGGTTTCCCATTCCGGAGTATGGGGATCTACGTCTACCTGGAAGGTCATGACCATCCCTTGGTTCGCCAGTTCCTGGGCCTGCTGCACTTTCTCAGCGAGAGCAGATGGCGGGGCACTCTGAGCCTGCTGCCCAGTTTGCTCCGCATCCGAAGCAGCAGCGGGCTGGGTAGATTGATCCTCGCCCCTGGGAACTGCGTCCGTGTCCCGTTCCTCCGGGTCGTTCGGTGTGGCAGCGGGCTCATCCGCCCGACTGCCCTCGGGCGCGGACTCCGACTCGGACTGAAAGGCCGTTTCCAGTTGAGCGCGGACCCCCTCCAGATTCGACAAATCAACTGAAGGAGCCAGCCCCGCTGATTCAATCACGTCCTCAACGGAATCCGACCAGGCAAATTCCGGGATCTGCTCGCCCATCAGCTCGCGGGCCTGATCTAAGTGGGTGGTGGCCTCTAGACGCTGATGGCGACCGTCCTGGAGATAGCTCACCACCTCTTCCAGGCGATCCGAGGGGAACGCCGCTTCCATGCGATCGCTGATCGAATAGAACTCATCGCCCACTGCCCACATTAGATCTTCATCCAGGTAGACATCCTTCTGCTTTTTGCCCGTCTGGAGCAGATAGCCCTCCGCATTGGGGGCCGACTTCAGGGTGATTTGCTCATCGCTGGTTTTGACGATGCCCTGGCGATCGCTCACCTCCATGAATTGCCGGACGTTGCGAGCGGAGGGGAGGGCGACCGGCGATTCCGATAGTTGCTGTTGCAGGTCATAGCCACGCGGCAGCAACAACATGGGCTCGACTCCCCCGGTAGACATGGTGGCGTTCACCACGTTGCCGTCTTTGCCGTACTTATCGGAGGCCCGCAGCAGGTTACCCCGCAGCACCTGTCGCACCTCTCGTTCCCCGGTCTGACGCTCATCAAACTGGCCCATGACGTCTTTGCCCATCATGGTTTTCTGGACGGGGGTCATATCGACTGCACCCATGCGATCCGCGTTGATTTTAGAGAGAGGCAAGGGAATCTCGCGGCTGGAGTCCGCCAGCGACACATTCACCAGCCATTTTGAGGGCGCGACCGGATTAGAATCACCGAGCCGGTTCTGGGTCTCGGAATCGCCCTCCGCCGCCAGAATCTTATCCAGGGATGTGCCCCGTTTGCTGACACCGGAAATCGCGCCGTAGAAGATCCGGCCATTTTCGGTTGAGAGTCGCACCGTTTGCCCTGGCTGGAACCGTCGCAACTGCGTCAGCTGCGTTTGTTGTTTATCCAGGCGACGCGAGGCCCGGTTGAGGGCCGTTTGCTGTTTCTCAGGATCGGCAATCCGCTGCTCGATTTTGGCCGTCTGTTGGGCCAAATAGCGCTCTGCGGCTTGACCCGCTTTCCCGAGCAGATCCTCGGTGTAGGCTTGAGCGGCCTGCTCTACTGACTCAGCATCATTTTCCTCAGGGGAGGCTACTGGATCGAGGTCGAGGCCGGTGCGAATCTCGTTGATGACTTCTAGCTGCGTCTTGGGTTTGCTCTGGGCCTTGGCATCGATCACCTCGGCCTGAACACCGGAGCCAAAAGCGCTCTGCACTCCCGGCATCGCGGGAATCACCTCGGCCTGAGCCAAAGGCCGCGCATCCAGATCAATGGCTTCGGCTTCCAGAATGTTGTTGCCCAATGCCTTCTGCTGTTTGACGAAAGAAGTGTATTCATCTTCCAGAATGTTGTAGAAGGCTTCCTGCTCTTCCACACTCAGCAAGGGCAGTCGGCCTGTGACCTTGGCGATCGCTCCTTCAGTGGCATCATCCAGGCTGGCAATGCCGTCCGGGTTGACCGTGATGGGATAGTCCAGCTTGGCGTTGATTTCGGGATACTCGCTCAAGACCTGCTCGACTACCGCATCGCCGTACTGGTTAAAGAAATCGGGGATCTGGGAGGTATCAAAACCGGCATTCTTATCCGCCGTGGTGTTGGCATTCAGGCTGGACATCTTTCGCTCTAACAGCGCTGCCGGACGTTTTTCGTCAGGAGTATCCCCCATCAGCAGCGAAATCCGGGGTGGCACCACCTGCCCGGTACGGTGGGCGCGGCCTAGCGTTTGCATGAAGTCGTTCACGTTCCGCTCCGCCTGACCCACAATCATGTGGCGGCGACGCTGGTCGGCAAACTTCTCTGAGGCATGGAGAGAGATGCCCGTGGCTCCCGAGCGGTTGAGCAGCATCACATCGGTCTTACCGTCGTTGAAGCGGTCGGTAGCCCGGACTTTTCCGGCTTTACTGGTCTCGCGGGAGCTGCGCCGCTGATAAGTCGCGTTACCCTCACTGTCGTACTCCAGACGCGCTTTGCGGCCTGTGATTTCGCCAAAGCGGTAGCCCGCCTGCTCAATGCGCTGCTTGATGGTGTCGATGGGCGAGACCGGAAAATCCAAATCGGTATTCGCAATCAGCTCCTTGGCGTCTTCGTACTGCTGCACGGCTTCTGGCCCCAGTTCTTCATCACTTAGCCGCCTGCGGGTCTGGGTACCGTCATAGTCTTTCTCCAGTACATCGCGGCTACGCTCCAGGTAGCGCCGCATGATGTCGCCAAAGCTGGCATCAAAGTCATCCCCGGGAGCAATACCGTTCTCATCGCTGTAATGCTCAATGAAGCTACCCATCGTGTTGGACACTGTCAGAATCGGCTTTTCGCCTCGCTCCAGGCTAGCGATCGCTTCATCGGCCATCTGCCCCGCCTTACGGGAAAGCAACGACTGATCCATGACGTTGTGCATGATGGCTGTGAAGTTGGTGGAGTCCGCTCCGGCTCTGCCCACCGACGTATCAGTGCCGACTTTCTTGGCGTCAGCCTTGAGCTGGGTATCCAGATTTTTGAGGGCATCCTGCTTGGTGCGATCAAACTCTAGAATCTTGCCCATGATCTGGCTAAGGCCATCGGTGGACTCGCGATCCACCGGGACACTCTGAATGCCGAAATCCACCCCGTCGTAATTACGCTCCCGGCGATTGTAAAAGCCGTCCTGGGCCAGCATGTTGGTGGACACCTGTTGCAGGGGCGTTCCGCCAATCTCTAGCGCCGACTGAAGTTCTTGAATGGAACCGGCTGCCTGCCGCATCCCTGATCGCCGCCCATAGAGATCCATCACGTCAGGGCGCTTAATGGCCGTGGCCGAACTGAAGGTAACGCCATCGGCTTTATCTACCAGTTGACGGGCAAAGTCAGCCCGATTCGGTGGACCGGCTTGTTTCCAGGAATTCTCGGGTTCTGGGGAACCGCCCGCTTCGTGGGCCTCATCAAATAGGATCAGCGATTGGGGAGCCATCATGTCGAGGAACTGACGCCGAGGGGTCTCCTGGCCTTTGACAGTCTGCATCTGACTGTAGGTCGTGAAGACGCCATCGTAGTCGTCGGTGGCCGCAAAGCCCCCCTGCTGAATCAGGCGATCTAGCTCCGCCGCATGGCTCCCCCGTTTAGTCTCCAGCGTCCGACCATCAGGGAGCGGTACCTTTTCTTGACTATTTGTGATGAAAGGTTTGAAGCCCTGAGTGCCAATATCATCCAGGTCACGCACCATATCCGAGTAGAGCCCCGCGTCACGGGTGACAAAGATCGGCGTGCGGTCGGTTTCCTGAGCATAGCGAATCATCGCCGCCATCTGGCGTCCCTTGCCCACCCCGGTTTGGTCACCAATAAGAGAACCATCACCATGCTCAATATTGTCGATGGAGAGCGCCACCCCATCCACCTGCTCTGCCGCCAGCACCTCATGCATGGCCTCCACTGATGGATAGTTCAGCTTTTGCGCCACAAACTCATCCACATCACCGACCCGCCCTTCTAAATCATCAAGGGCGCTCTGGACGGCTGAAGCCATATTGCGTGGCGTCAGCGTATCCAATCGAGGCCCATTGCTTCTTGGGACGTACGGCACCAGGCTTGCGAGCTGCTTTTGCTCCCGTGCTGCCTCCGTTGCCATTGAATCCTCCCTCAACTGCTCTTCTACCCTTGCTTCCCGAAGAACAGCAGCCACTCTTCCAGCGTCTGTTCTTCCACCGTGGCGATCGCGTCCTGGCGGTTCTCGCCCTGCGCCACCGGCAACGGATACTCCTCCGGATCCGGGGCCACCTCTAACGTCCAAATCGTTGACATCCACGGACTCTGGGCGATCGCTTGGCCCCAGCTCTCGGGGGTCGCCTGGTGCGGTGGCGGCATCGCGAAATCGGGCACCTGATCCTTCGTTAATTGGTGACGAATCATCGAATCGACCGCTGTCATCGGCAGCTGCTGATCCGCGCTCCACTGCTGCATCATCCAGGCGATCCGCGCTGCTAGGAGGGCTTGATAGTCCCCGTAGCTCGCGATCGCGCTCTGGTTCTCTGGAGCCAGCACCGCGAAGAAGCTGTCCAGCCGGGTTAAGGTCATCCCGGCGACGACTTCCTGGTTCGGCATCCACGCCTGGGGATTCTCGAAATAGGGCATGGCTCAAGACCTCTTTGAGTTCGTCATAACTGCGATACATCGGCGGCACATCGGCAGCGGGTAAACGACGCTGAGATCGCCCCCGCCCTCGGATACGGATGACATCGATGGGAAAGCCTGCTCCCTGACGGCTGTACAGCCCGCCATCAATGGTGAAGTGCTGGTCAACGGTGTAGTTCTCATAGAGATTTTTGAAAAAGCCGCGATTCTGCTGCTCGTTGTATTTGTCCGAGCGACTGGCCTGTGAACCCCGCTCACTGCCAATCAGCAGTACCGCTGCGCCGTCGTCCTTCATGGCATCGAGCGATCGCCAGGCAATGACGTGATCCAGTTGGGAAGTCCGAATCGGAGTCTGCTCTGCCCCGATCGTGAACTGCTCGGCTCGACCGTCCTGCCGCCTGCGGCCAAAGGGCGGATTACTGATCACCACATCCTGGCTACGGGAATCGGGGCTAAAATCTGTCGCATCGTTCTGGGTAACGCTAAATCCCTGTCGCATCAAATCGTCGGCCCGCTGCCCGTCTAGTTCATTCACCGTGGTCGTTTGCGGATTCGCCCCCATGAGCAAGGCTCCATGCCCTGCGGTCGGTTCATAGACGGTGGTCGTGTCATCAATCGCCGCTAACTGCGAGGCCAGATAAGCAATGGGGACAGGAGTGCTGTACTGCTGCCGCTGGATGGAAGTGGAAGAGCGGGTGCCCAGCCGCGGCTGACGCTGATAGAGATCAACGAGTTGTTCAAAGGTCTCTTGGGGCGATTGCTCCAGACGAATTGTCTGTTTCGCCGCCCCAACAATGCCCTGCTCAATGGATTCTTCCAGTTCCTTCGCCTCCCGGCTACCGCTGGCAAATGAACGCCCCACTAACTGCTGAGCGAACTTACGAGCATCAGTAATCGACTGGAAGGCTTGACCCTCCAGGAAAGCCTGCTCGAATCCCTCACGAATAGTAGTGCGCTCTTCAGCGTTCAGCATCACGCTCCATCAATGATCTGGACATAGACGGGATAGGGATCATCATCAAAATGAAAGGTCAGCAAGCCGAACCCTGGGCAAACCTGGGCTGCCCACACCACTTGCCCCTGCTCAATCCGCAGAATTGGCTGACCATTCCAATAGGCCGATACGGTATCCGGCTGCCGCTGCTGGGCTTTTTGCAGAAACGAATGCTGCGCCATTAATCCATCTCCATCCCTGCTGACTGTTGCGGTTCAGCCGCCTGCTGGGGTTGAGCCGCCTGTAATTGCTCCGGTGACACTTGGGCCAGCGTTTGGAAGCGAGCCTGATCTTGTTCGGTCAGACCGTCTGCGGCCAGTACATCGCCATTGCGGGCAGCTAAGGAACCACCCGTTTCCTGGTTCTCGACCACCGTGACTCCCGCCGTCCGGCTCATGGTGTACTTATTGCCCTGGGCTACGGTGGTTCCGCCCACGTTAGTGGTGACTCCGGCCTCATTCGCGACGTTCATAAACTGCTCCGCGTTGGCCGCGATGTCGGTTTCCATCGGCGAGGCCAATCCATCGGCACTGGCATAGACGGCTTGCAAAAATTCAGCATCCTCCAGTGAGTCAGGATTGCCGCCCGTTTGAGCTTCAATCCGCGCCGCTTTTGCGGCCATATCAGCATCCACCCCGGCATCTTCAAGCCCCTGGGAAATCCGGCCTTCTTGGTAAGCCATACCCACCCGGTCTTCGAGATACCGTTGCTCTTGCGCCCGCTTCAACTGACCTTCCGGGCTACTCAGGTAGCGATCTGCCTGCTCTACCCGCTGCTCCTGCGCCTCGGACAAATCTTTTTCAAACACATAGTCTTGAGCCTTGATATCCCCTGCGGCCTGGGCCACTGGATCGGGAGCCCCCGACGTTTCGTAGTCTTGCCGGAGCTGGCGCGAGACTCCTTGCTGGCGCTGAATGTCAGCAGCCTGCAACAACCGGGCTTGTTTGTCACTGGGCGCGTTCTCATAAACCCGCTCACTAGCGCGAATCTGGGCGGCGGCATCCGTCAGCTTCGGATCGCCCAGCCCGCCCAGATCATCCCGGTACTGCTCCTTCAGGTCATTAATGGTGCGACCGTATTCTTTTCGCTTAGCCTCCACCAGTCCTTCGGCGGCCTCAATAGCGTCGGCCTCTTCGGTAGAAACCGACTCTCCTAAAAACTGATGGCGCTGCCCCAGCGCCGCGAGCCCTGCCGCCTCGGGTTCAACGCCCGCGTTCTCATAGGCCGCTTGATACCCCTGCTGCACCTCAGCCGCTGATCGACCGACCAGGTCGGCATACCCCTCATCCGGGTCTTCGCCCAGAACTTCCTGACGGGCTCTAGCATCTGCCAGGGCTGACCGATTTTCATCGGACACAGCGTCAGGAATCTGCTGCCAGAACTGCTCACGGGCAGATACCAATGCCGTCTCGTCAGACGGCTGGGGAGCTTGCGTATCTGGACGATTATCGAGTTGTTGGGTTGAACTCACCATGATTCCCCCTGATTAAGCAGCAGACTCAGCAGGCTCTGGTTGAGCCCCGTCAGCTTCGGCTTCGCCTTTGACGGAAATCAGCTCGACTCGATCGACTGGATTAATCTGAAGGCCCGCACGCGGTTCATTCGAGGTACTGGTGATGTAAGGGGAGGGCTCCATTGCGCCGTAGACACAAATCAAGCTCCCCTTCTTCAGATAGTCCAGCACGCGCCAGCCGGGGCTCCCTTGCCAGATGGAAAGATCCACGCGAAACGATTCCTCGCGATTGCGGCGATAGCGCACATAGATTACCGCCTCAGCCACCTGCGATTGGCGATCGCTCAGCTCAACTTCTTTCACCTCCACGTCCGCCGCCAGATTGCCCACCACCATTGAGGTGTTCATGCTTGTCAATGCCATCTTTGATGCCTCCTAACTCACATCGATACCGTTCAAGATTTAATTGAGCGCTGTCGCCTGCTCGGCTTCCAGCGCCTGCTCCAATTCCCGCACGCGGGCTTTCATGTTCTCCAGCCACGGGGCATTTACCGGCTGTACCACGTTGCCGTAGACCTTGGTACCCAGAGCATCTCCCGGTTCTGTGTCCAAATAGGCAATCGTCACGTTCGGCCCCAGCCCTGGCCCAGCGTCAATCTGGGTGGCGATACCAAAACGAATGTGATGTTCGCGGTAAATGCGAACGAGTGCGCCTTCTCTCACACCACACTTCAGCCGTCGTCGGGGATTCACCCGCTGTCCTTTGACGGGCTCGTTTGTTGCTTGGGTGCTAAACTCGCGCTCCAGTCCCGCCATGCGGGTCTTCATCGTCTGCAACCAGGTCGCATCGACGGGCTGAATAATGTTGCCATAGAGCTTGTCTTGTTCCTGATCGCCGTCAAGATAATGAACGAGCACGTTTGGCCCAAAGCCAATACCAGAATTCACTTCGACGGCACGGGCAAAGCGCATCTGATGTTCTCGGTAGACCCGCACCAGAGCACCTTCGGCGGCACCATTCCGTAACCGCTGGCGGGGCGCTGGCCGACTCTGCGATCGCGCTGGGGTCTGTGGGGTTGCCGTTGCCATGTCATCCTCCTTGATCTGCGTCTTGAACTTCATCAATCTGGCCGCTACAGCTCTAAATCAGAGCGGTGCTGCCTTTCAGGCGCTCGTTGCGCCTGTTCTTGTTGGCGCTCGGCGTCGCTTAACTGGCGGAAAGACCGCCATGCCTGTTGATCGGAACCCGTCAGCCCTTTAGCTTCCCGAATGCCCGTTTTATCACCGATCACAATTCCCCCCGTCTGCCGGTTCTCAACCCGCATCACACCCTCGGGGCCAAGCGTGGCGGCATGGGTTAGATTTTCCGCCCGCAAGGTGCCCTCGGCATCGGCCACGGCTCCCGATGCGATCGCATGGTCGATAACCTGGCGAGCGTTATCCAAAATGCTTTGAGCCAGATCGGTTTGTGCATCCGCATCGCTATCACTGATCGGGGCTGGATTTGACTGATTACGAGACCCCCACCCCTGAACTACGGGCGGTGGCTCGACCGCGACGGGGATCGCTTGATCCGACTGCGACTGTTCGTCGGCCAGAGGTTCATCCTTCAGGGGTGCGCCGCCTTCAGCGGTCCCGTCCGTCTCGGCATCGGACACCCCTAAACCGGGTAAACTGCGACGGGGATCGCTGACAGACTCTGGCTCTGGACGTTCTCCTGAGAGCGTTCGCGCTATACGATCCATTGCTTCCTGCTCTGATGCTGTTAGCTCATAGCGCGGTAAGTCAGCCTGCCGCTGATGACTCGCCGCTACCTGCCATGCATCCCCTGGCTCCACCCCCTGATGAGTCAGCGCCGCCAGGCGATCGGTCAATCGCTGACGCTGACAATCCCCGAGAGCACTGAGGAGCGCTCCCGCCGATTGCGGTTTGGAGGGTGGAATCAGGGTTCCGGGCTGCACGTCATTCCTCCTCAGAAGCGGTCCACATCGACAACTTCGGTATTCGCTTCGATCCAGTCCACCCCGTCGTAGCAAAGCGTCGTCTGAGCAATCCCCATTCCCCCAGAGCCAGCCGACTGACTCACGTCGTTAATGATCAAACAGGGGTAGCCGCTACTGCGGCGATCCGCGATCTGCACGACGGGCACACCCTCCGGTAGCCGGGGATTGAGATAGCGGTTGAAGATGCGATCGCCATCGCGCTCATAGATGACATAAAGGGCTCCCAAACGGCCTGTCAGCAGCGGATTGTTGAAATCCACCAGCCGCAGCTCGTCCCCCAACTCAGCTACCCGCATCGATTGCAGCACCGCATCCTGCTCGGACGCCGATAGCGCTGACGAATTAGCCGCAACGATGTCCTGGGCTCGCGCCGTTGCCAGCATATCCGTCGCTGGTTGCCAGACCACGGCATCCTGGCTAGCCCCTGCCGAGGAACAGCCCAACAAGGTCAGGGATGAGGCCAGCAGGAATAAGCCTGCCCCCAGGTAAAGAAACCGGAGTAAACGCCCGGTCCAGTCCGGCAGTTCGATATCCCCCGTATGTTGGCCCCGCTGATTTTTAGCCTCGATATCAAGTTTCATCACTGGTCCCTCCGAATCGCCTCTAAAACGCCTAACCGCTCTAGCGCCGCCGCTTCTTCTTCCAGGAGCGCTAGCTCCGATAAATCAAAGGCATTGATGAATGCCTCCCGGCCCAAACGGTCAAGCTGCCGGGAAAATTGAATTTCGTGAAACTTGACCGCTGCCTCAAAGGGCACATAGTCGGCATAGGCCAGAAAATCCCCTGGCGTATTCCAAAGTGCCACGTCGCAGGTATCGGCAGTCGCTGAAACCAGCAGCGCTGAGGGATACTGCTCGGCATTGGGGGCATCTTCGTAGGTGTAGATCAGGTAGTAATCGGTGCCCTCCACCGTCGCGGTTGCCATCAACGCCGCTCCCCCCGCCGCCAACGGCGAGCTGCGATCTAAACAAGGCTCAACGACGGGCGGCACCGAGGTCTCCGCTTGTGCCCTGACCGTCAGCGCACTTCCGGCCATCACCGCCGCGATCAGGGCCGAGATCGCCAGTAGAGTTTGAGGGTAAGTCAGACGATATTTCATGGCTAGAAGTTGATAAAGGTCTCCGGATTGACAGCGGTACTTTTGGGCGGAAAATCAGAGCCGCTATTTTCGTAAACGCCAAAGTCCAGGTGCGGGCCGGTGCCTGAACCGGTGTTACCAGAGGCGGCAATCTGTTGGCCCTGACTGACCGGCGTACCTTCAGACACGCTGTAGGCGCTCAGGTGGGAATAGCGCGTCTGATAGCCGTTGCCGTGGTCAACCACCACGGTCTTGCCATAGCCGCCCGCTCGACCGACGTAGACCACCTGTCCGCCATCAGCGGCACTCACCGGCGTACCCACTGGCGTCCCAATATCGACGGCGGGATGGAAGCTGCTACAGCCGCCACAGGGCCTAGCACGTCGGCCAAAGTCAGAGGTGAGAACGTAGCCGGGAGCCGGATTGGCAAAATCACCCGTGGCTTCGCCCGACCCTTCACCGCCAGGGGGAACGCATTGACCGTTGGCTCCCGCGATCGCACTGGAGCCCGTGGCGTAGTTCTCGCGCACCTCAACGCCATAGTCGTAAATGCTGAGCACATCGTTACTATCGGAAGCGCTGCCATCAATGGCCGCACCAGGGCCACCAAACCACATCTGCCCTACCCGCTCGATCAGGCGATCGCCCGTAAAGGCTCGCCCGGTTTGGGGATCAATCTGCCCTCGGGCTCGCTTAAAGAGCTGATTCATCTCCGCCCGATACGCTCGTTCCTGGGCCGGTTCGGGAAAGTAGCGCCGCACTTCAGCCGCAGACGGTTGATAGCCGCTCTGGATTTTAGCGAGCCAAGCCTGTCCGCCCTCGACCTGCTTCACTTCCGCCTGCACTTCAGGCAGATAGGTCATCATCTGATAGCGCCCCAGGGCGCGACCACCTCCATAGTCGGCAACGTAGGGACCAACGGCTTCATAGCCGCCACTGCCCTGCGATTCGATTTTGGCCAGGGCATTGGCGAGCCGATCTAAATTCACGCCGCCGATGGATTCTCCAGAACAGGGGCCGATCGTGGTGGGACTTGCCAGCGGTGAGGTGGGCACCCCTGCCGGTGGCGCGGGAGCCGTTGAAGAGCCGCCTTCGCCATCTAAAGGCCCCACGAACACCAGCGAGTTCACTTCGTAGTCAAACCACGGCAGCTTGAGCTGGTTATACGGCGTGCAGGTGCGCCCAACAAAGGGAATGTAGGTACACCAGCGAAAGACAATCTTGAAGCTGATCGCGTCACTGCGCTCATCGGGTTCCCAGACCACCACCTTGAAGACAGAGCCAAAGGGATGCCTGCCGGTCGGCTCATACCCGGTTGAATAGCCCAAAGGTGACGGCACATATTTCAATGGCCCAAAGCCGCCTTCAACTTCGTGATACTTGCCGCTGATCCATTGTTTCCCTTCAAATGGCCCCTGCGCCTTACGGCCTTCATTCTCCAGGTCATCCAGCTCGATGTAGGCGCACTCCACCGGATCCTTGGCTTCTTCGGCTTCGTAAGGCGGCTCAAAGCCCGTCAGTTGCCCCCCTTCCGGACAGGGCACCTCAAACCCCTCTTGATAGCTACCGGAGATTGTGTTGGTGCGATCGCTCTCTGCCGTCCCCCAAGCAAAATCAATGCGGGCAATGATGCCCTCCAGTCCAGTAATGCCAGTCGGAAAGTCACTCAACGAGACGTTTTCCAACCCTGGCACGTCGGCAATTTTGGCCGCATCCCAGCCATTGAAATCGACAATCGGCACTGCATCGATATTGGGAATCTCGCCAATGGCAAAGCCGTCGAGCGTCGTTTCGCCCAACTGAATGTTTTCGAGACCGGGATTGCGATCGAGAAATTCCGCAATTGTTTCACCGCCAAAACTGACCTGCCCCGTCTGTTCAGAGAGCAGTTGCTGAACGGGAGCGACGTCTTCAACTTGATAATCCCCGAAGTATGGAATGGCATATTCGAGATTCGCCAAGGTTTGCCGCTCCAGCAAATCAAAACTCGACAGGCGAGCCTCGGTGTAGTTCGTGCCCGTGAGCTGATTAATCTGCCCCAAAGAAAGGGCCTGCCCGTTCAACGTCGCCACGTCGCCCAGGGTGAGAATGTCGCTGACCGCATCGCCGGATTCCCACTGCCGCTGAATGCCCTCAAAATCAACGCTGCCGCTATCTTCAACTGCGCCGAGATCCCGAAAAGAGACATCCTCAAAATCGGGAATCACCTCCTGATAAGCGGCCTGCTGGCTCTGGGCGGTCGGCGCAGGCTGAGCCACCATCGGCGCAGCTGGCCAGAGCCAAACGCCGATCGCAAATAGGACGATAAATAGACATCGCAGCAGGTTCAGCATGGTCTAAAACTCGGAGCGCTCCCCCTCCACGAGTTGGACACTGCGTGAGTGGCGATCGCTCTGAGCGAGATCGCGGTTGGTGAGCGCGTCTTCATCAATCCCCATCAACGACTGTTCCGGCACCGCAAAGGGTGAGGTATCTGGTCCCGATACCGGAATGGCGTAATCCGCCCGATTGATAATGGCTGCAATCTGGTCACTGATATCGCGCTGGCTGGCAGCCGGGGTAAAGGTTTGGCGCTCTTCCAGCAGGCTCTCTAAATGCAGCAGTGGCTTTTCAGGTCGAAAGGTTCCCTGGTGCATGTCGCGGAAATAGTAGGCATCGGCGACGTGCTGCACCGCTTTAGCTACCTCAGCCGGAGTGCAGCCACGATATTCCCGCAGCAGCACCCGCCAATCACGATCCGAAAAGTCGTACTGGAAATACTGGTCCAGGTGAACCTGGAAGACTTCCCACAGTGATCCGGCATGGGGCATTCCGAAGAAATGAACGTACTCGAACCGCCGAATCATTTCCGCAGGCAACATCTGGAGGTGGTTAATCGTGGCGAACATCACCACTGGCGAGGTGTGATCCTGCATCCAGCTCAGCAGTTGACCCGCCATCTTCCCCAGCACCCCACCCTCAGCACGGGTATCCCAACCACTGAAGGCTTTCTCGAACTCATCAAAAAACAAGATGCAGGTACCGATTTCATCCACGAAATCCAGCAGGCTGCTCAGATTCTTCATCGACTCCTGCACACTGCGACCCACCAGGCCGTTCCAATCAGCGCTAACTAACGTTCCACCAATGTGTTTCGCCGCTAGCTTGGCGGCCAGCGATTTGCCAGTACCCGGAATCCCCCACAGCAAAATCGCCTTGGGGGGCCGAAGGTTTCGGGTGGTCGCCTCTGGCTGCAATAACAGGCGCACTTTATCAAGGGTTTCATAGAGCCGATCCATGCCTGCTGCCACGGGCACATCAGGCTCAGGCAGCATATTGATGCCGCGCCCTTTCAGCTTTTTGGTTTTGTAGTCCATCACCAAATCGGTGATGACAGCCAGATTGGTCGTCTCCGTAGACCGTTCCGTCGCCCGGTGCAGGGCAATATCAATCTCACCTCGGGGCAAACCCGAACAAGCCTGAGTCAAAGGCCGCTGACGATCGCGGTTCTCCGCCGTCTGTTCCATGCTGAGCACGTCCCAGCAAAATTCCGCTACCAGGCGCTGCACAGCTTCTCGATTGGGCAGCGGATACTCTAGCGCTGGTAGTAAGGGATAAATATCCAGCGGAATGTGAGGATCCGAATCGAGCAGAATGATGTACTGCTCAACCTCGCTTTGCCTGAGAGCAAAATGGGCGTTTTGAATTTCATGCACCTGGCGATCGCTCATATCCTTGAGCAGTCCTGCCAGGACAAAGATCCCTGGTCGCGCCCAACTCACTACCTGGGCAATGGTGCCTGCCGCCTCAGCATTCGATAGCGAGAGATCAGAGTCGTGTAAGTCCACCTGACGACGAGCACCACAGGGGGCAACGGTCTGGAGGCAGTCAAAGGCCGCGTTCCAGTAGTAAAGTTCTAAGCCCTGTCCCTCAATAAACTGAAGGAGCTGCGCCAGGACAAAGTTGCGATCGCACACCGCCGATTTACAAGCAACGATGTACTCGTGCTCCTGTTGCAGTTTGGGCCAGATGGCAATGGAATTAAACGTTCCCTGGCTCATGGTTTAAGTGGTTAGTTACGTCATCACTCAGGGGAAAAAAACTCCCGCTCTGAGGGAGGCTGCGTCCAGACGAGGCAAAAACCAGATTTCGCTTTGCGAGTGCCCATCTGAATCGTCACGCCGAGGTCTTGCACCTGTTGCTGGCAGTTGCCGCCCAGCAACTCTTCGTTCCATTCCAGAATTTGGCGGGCATATTGGCCTTCCTCGCTGGTGGCCCAGTCCAGGGCCTCCGCTTCCTGGAGCGTGAGCTGACGAGGCTCGCCAGGAGCCATCTGGATTTGGGACTGCTGCCACCGGGCATAACTCCAGCCACTGAGCAGCCCGAGACCGACTAGCCCCAAAGCGATCGCCCCAGCACTGATCAGAGATTTGAGCGTCACTCGTGCCTTCGTGGCTCCGGCCTTTTGCATCAGTTCCTTCACCGACTCAGATACCTGTCGTTCCACGCCCCGACGAGCCGCCTGCTCATACTGCTCAATGGAATCGAGCACCTTTTGATGGGCATGTTCAAAGGTTTGCCGAAAGCTATTGGGGGCCTGCTCTAACAGCACCTGGACGCTAGAGTTCGAGAGCAGCAGGAGAAACAGAGCATCATTCTCATCAATGCCAAACGCACTGACAATGCGCCGGATCTGGGCCTCGGTCTTATCATCAACCTGCCCGAGCAGCTCCTCCAGGATGGTGGGGGTATCGGCTGGCATTCAACTACGCTCCAGCGCTCGCCGGTTCGGTGCGCTGCTTTTTCCGACTCGCCTTGCCGTCGCCCTTGCCCTTAGACGACTCAGCCGATTGAGACTTAGGTGAAGGCTGCGCCTGCCAATCCGGGTGCTGCTCAAACCAGCCGGTCGCTGCCGTCTCAATCGCCTCAAAGGTATGGCTGATATCGCGAATAAAGTTCTGAATCCGCTGGGCAACCAGGAATTTACTCTCGCGATCGCTCTGCTCTAACGCGCCGCGCAACCCCAGGCCACTCTTATCAATGTGGTAGCGTGTGCCGGGCTCCATCGCGGGAAACTTGAATACGCCAATCAGATTGGGAGATGCCTTGATCTCCTGGTAAATAGCTTCCGCTTCCAGGTAAGAAAAGTCAGCCGCACTGACGCGCCCCTCATTTAGCACCAGCACATGGGGCACCGCCTGATCCAGCATAGTTACGCTCTTTTGGAGCTGGCGAATACTCTCCCAGCAGCCATCACTGACAAAGATCTTGAGCAGCCGCACCTTGCCGTCAAAGCGCTGCTTCAGGCTCTCAACTACGCTGAGATCTTCCAGCCACGCCTGAAAGACATCAATGATGTTCGATGGCAAATTCACCACCACATCCTTATGGCTGATGGCAGCGGTTTCATAAATGATGTCGGGATTAGACCGCTTCGCCGGATCATCGGAAATCGTGATGGTTTGCGTTTCTACCTGGTCGCGGTACATCCGCCCCACATCATCGATCTGGGCATCCGCTTCAATCAAGGTGAAGCTTTCTTTGCCCCGTCCGTCAGCATCCAGCAGATATTGGCAGAGGGCTTGGCAAATCGCGGTTTTACCCACCCCTCCTTTCTGTCCGCCGACAATATAGATGGTTCTAATAGGGTCTTGAACCGGGCTCATTCGATACCTCCATTCCAATCAAATTTCAGGCTCCAAACATGCCTGAAATATCGTTCATTCGTTCTCGATCGCTTTCACTGAGTTCCCCCGCAGCGGCGTCTGCCGTCGATGCCGACCCATCATCATGACCATTGGCGCTGGCCTGCTCAACATAGGCAGCAAAATCACTGATCTTCAGGCCAGACCAGGAATCTTTGTCTTGATTCGCTGGCGGTGGCGTCGATGGTGGCGCTCCGCCCAAGCGGCCCACCACGTCCTGCGGGGAAATATCGCAAGCCGCACAGATGGCCTCAATCGTGCCCCAGTGATGCCAGATACTTTTCCAACCTTCCTGTACCAAATGCTCCTTTTTGCCGGTGTCGTCTTTGGGGTGGGTTAAGGCATTAAACGCACGGGCAAAGAATGCGTGATACAACAATTCCCGTAGTAAAAACTTGGGCTCAATGGGATGGGATTTCAGGTATTCAATGACATACGCCATTGCCGTTCCCTCCTGAGCACGAATTCGTGGAAACTGAAGTTTGAGTCGGTTATCTTGCTGGGTCTGGCTCATAAATTTCCTGTCTAGTGATGGACAGCGATCGCTTCTTTGTACATCGCGAAATGCAGGGCATAGACATCGCGAAACCTGACAAAAAGGGACTCACTATCGGGATAAGGCGACAGTAGGTTTTGCAACCCTTCAGAGCGCTCATCAGCATTCCACGCAGGCTCGGCCCACCCCAAAAATTGGTCGAGCCGGTCTTTGAGATAGTAGGCACCTCCTCCCGCAATGATCATTTCATCCAACTGTCTGGGCATTGCTGACTCCAGCCAATTCGCCAGTAAGGCCCAATACTCTTCTCTAGCCGTCTCAATCACCCCAACTAAGGATTCAGCTTCCCGCTGAAAGTTCTCAGGGTGAAAGGATTTCAGTAAAATTCTCAAGTTGGGATTGTCCGCTGAAATGTGCGCTCCCATGTTGTAGATGGCCGGGGTCAGCAGCTCCGCATCATCCAGGGAGGAGCGCTGCATGACGCTCTCCACCAGCTTGATAAACCCTAAACCCGTCGTCTGGCTTTCATGGGTCAGACTGCCTTTATCGAACACCAGCAGACTGGTGTTGCGATGGCCGCACATCAGCACCACAATTTTGCGCCGAGCGAACCAGTCTTCACCATGCTTGCGGGCATAGCTGGCAATGAATCCAGCGCCTTCCGGCAAGCACTTAAATTCGTCGGTGTAGACGTTGATCTTCTGATTGCGGAAATAGTAGTTTTTGGCTTCTTTCTGAAATTGCTCTTTGAGCTGATCGCGATTGACGTATTCCCCAAACGGCAACAGCGTCGCGACCGCGACTTCAATTTCTGGATCAAGTTCTTCTTTTTGAATGATGGCCCCAATGATGGCCATCAACTTCGCGGCCCCCTGTTCAAACTTCAACTGCGTCAGTTTGGAGGTGCCATGAAACTGTTTGGCCAGATGCCCCAGCACCATGCAGTCATCGGCAGTCTTCTTGAATGACAACCAGGCATCATTCTCGGGCAGAGCATTGTTGAGCGCCCCTCGACTGTCTTTATAGCTAGCGATGCTGGACTGCGGCAGAGTCAGAATTTGGGGCTCCATCACCACTACCCCGGTGCGACCATTGTTGACCTGGTAAAGCGTCTTACTGGCTGAGGAGCCCTGGTCGCTAGAGATCATGAGCTTGGCTGCCATGTGAATCTCACTCGCTTAAGTCATCGACCTCATCCTACGTAAGCTTACAAGATTCGATAAATCCATCAATGGGGGTGTCTCGCCTGATCAGTGATTTTTTACACCTCAGCGCTTAGGGGCAACGGTGTCCACTCATGTCCGCCTCTGGCCAACCGTGACCAGTGATGGGCAAATATGGCCGAAGATGGCCTGTATTCGACGAAAAAAGCATGATAGACGCCTAAAAAATCCAAAATCTTATGGCCTACTGTGACCTGAAGCGCCCTGTCCTGTCCTTTTGAGGCCAGCAATGACCAACCGTGACCTGATATGGCTTAAAAAGTGGCGTTTTTGTTGCGCTCAACACCTTTTCTGGAACGGTCAAGCAATGGGCTTAAGGCACACACATTTTTACAACTTTAGATAAATGGGTTTTCGATCGCTTTCGCCCTAGTTTCAAAACAGTTGGGTCAATTCCAGGTTGTGATGAAGCGAAACACTCGAATTCCCGTTCGGGTCACGCCGGACGAAAAGGAAACGATTCAATCCGGTGCCAGTGCGATCGGCACCAACGTATCGCGTCTGTTGCGCGTGTTGGGGCTAAAAGCAAAGGAACTTCATCAACTCATCACCCTGATCAGACGGCTAACGGCTCGTCTCTTGCGTCTGAAGTCGCTCAGCTATCGCCGACAGATTGAGCCCGAAGAAATTCGAGCCGCTGTCGATAGCACGTTGGAGCCGCTGCAAGCCGTCGAAGCAGCCCTGCAAACCCCTCCCGTAGTCGAGCATCCGGAACCCGGTGAATCAACAGAAGCATGATTGGTAACGTCACCACTAGCCGCAATTTCCAGAAAACGACCCGGTACGTTCAACGGGCGGACGCTCAGCAGGTCTATGCCAACTTTGGCGCTGCCGTCACGAACGATGCCGATCGCATCGCTGAGGTGATGACCACCACCGCTCAACAGGGGGTGCGCGTGGAGAAACCCTGCTACCACATCGCCATTTCGCCCAGCGCTGCGGATGACCTATCGCAGCAAGATTGGTACGACTTCACCGAAGACTTTTTAAGCGCGATGGGGCTAGCGGACCGGCAGGCCGTAGGCTGGCTCCACCACGATGCCACCTATCCCGATGGTCGCCTACGGCCCCACCTGCACCTCGTCGTCAACCGGGTTGGCGAACTGGGTCAGACCTATTCAACCTCCTGGGATTACCGCCAGGTCGATACCGTGCTGCGGCATCTAGAGCGTAGCTATCAGCTTGATGCGGTGCCGTCTGCCAACGCGGTAGACATCCGGCGCGACCCACCGGGGCAGGTGCATCGCAGGGCCACCGAGCAAGCCCAGTACGAAGACTCTGAGCATCCCCGCTCAACGCCGCCTCAACCCAGTCTTCGCCGCCAGCTCCAGACCGCCCTTGAGGCCGCGATCGCACCTGACACCTCACCGGAAGATATTGCCCAACAGTTGCAGCACCAGGGCATTGAAACCCGGATTGAAGAGCAGGGCTGGAGTTTTGCCAAAGACGGCCTTCACCTGGCAGGCCACCAGCTCGGACGGCGTTATTCGTTGAATTCGGTACAGCAGATGGTCGATCAACCAACCCCGCAGCAATCCGCACAGCCGGATCAACAGTCGGCTCAGGCGCAAGCCCAGCGCGACCGCCAACGGCAGCGGCGATTGACCATGCAGGAAATTATGCAGGAGAGTTCGGAGGCGCAAGCGGGGTCGCAGCAGCGGCAACGCTCCGCTCGCAACCTGAACTCGATGGGTCAGAGCATGATGCGGGACTCGGAAGATGTCGATGGCCTGACCTTTATTGGCGGTGCGATCGCGACCGTGGGCGCGGCAGTCGAAATCGGGGAAGCCTTCTCCCAACAGATTGCCCAGGCCAAAGCCAAAGCCGAAGGCAAACGGGCCACCGAGCAGGTGCAGCAACTCGAAGCCATCGGCGATCGCACCACGGCTTTAGAACAATCCCTCATCGAGCAGTCCCAGGCAGGCGCATCCCTGGCTAACCGGGAAGCCATTGCCGCCCCCTCAGAGGCCATGCCCAGCTCGGCTGAAGAAGCGGATTCGCCAGCAGCGCAGAGCCTCAATTTAGCCAATGAGCGCCTGACCGCGATTGGCGAACAACTCGGCGTTGAACTAGAGACGGCTGAGCCGATTGAACTCGATCCAACGGCCCCAACGGGTAAACAACTGGATCAGATGGATGCGGCGATCGCGCAGCTCGATGACCGGCTCGGCACCCTGGAAGCAGCCGTTGCTGACATTACCCAAGCGCCCGATCCAACGTTGACGCAAGGCACAGATATTGCCGCATCGCTGGAGCAATTCACCCAGGCTCGCACCCAATTTCGCGGTGAAACCGAACCAAGTGCCTTCGCCAGCTCAGCGGGTGTGGTTGCCTTGACGCGGGAAGGCTTTCAAGGCCAGGATGCTCGCCTCACGATTACCGATGCTGACTACGGCACGGTCTTTGAAGCGGCTAAACCGGCAGATGGCAATTGGGAAACGCAAATCAACGAGCTACAGCCAGATCAGGCAGACACCATCACCCAGTTGCCGCAATCGGTTAAAGCCTACGGGCAGTACAAACAGGGACAGCAAATTGTGAGCGCCCTCCAGGGCTTAACGGGTGATGAATTTCAGGGCGATCGCGGTCAGATTGACTGGCGTAGTCAGGGCTCTGATTTTCGCTATCGCTTTGATATCGAGCGGCAACCTGATGGCCGTCAGCAAATCACGGGTCGTGATGCCAGTGGCGCAACCGTTTTCGATGCGGCCATTAGCCCAGAAAACGACATCTTTGTCACCCAAAACGAGATTCCTGGCCCGCACAGTCATGAGCTTTTCCGCCGACGTGAGCAGGTCTTGACGCCCGATTGGGAGTCATCGCCTGAAACCGCTTCCCAGGACATCACCCTGGGAGTGCAGCCCCGATCCTCCCGGCAGCGCGAGCTGGAATTGTAGGCCACGGGCTTTTCGACGCAGTTCCGACGAGATGCAGTGAAGAGGTATTCCTATGACCCTCATAAGACGTAATCGACGCAAGCCAAATGCAGTCCGCTTCCAATTGCTCTGGAACCGGATCAGCTTGCATCCCAACGAAGTGGGCCTGATCGCCACCCTGACCGCCATCACCGGCTACATGCTCTGGGTGAGTCCAGCAGTTCTGATGACCGCTACCGTCATGGGCCTGATCGCGATCGCCTTTGGTCTGCTCAACCGCAGTGCTCAATCCGTTGCCGGATTTGGGTTGCCCGTGCAAGGCTGGCACCTGGCCAGTGTGGTGATTGCCGTTTCAGCAGTGGCGGGGATGGGAGCTATTGATCCGGTCTCTGCCCAGATGTTTAACAACCTGGAAACCGCCGTCAATGATGCCATCAACAACACGGGGGGCACCACGATCGCCCCGGAGACCATCACCACAATTTTCAATATCTTCCGCATCCTGATCGTCCTGGCCTTCCTGATTGGGGTGGTGATTGTCTTCACCCAGGCCACGCGAGGCGGTGATTGGCAGCCTATCGCCAACCTGCTCGCCATTGGGATCGCTTTCGTGATTGGCGTTGAGGTGATCTCCACTCTGATTATTGGCGGCGGCGGTGGAGCCGGTGCGGGTGGCTAATGATGCCCTGTTAATTTGCAGTTGAACCCATGACCCTTGACGTAGACAGAGACCCGATTCGCGTCAACAAGCTGCTGGGGGAACGGGCCAGCATTGGCCCGATTCCCGCTGAGCAACTGTTGCCCTGGGTCGCCATCGGTGGGGTGAGCTTCTTTGTGTTCAAGATGCTCCTGGCCGTCTCCTTTATGGCCTGGTTACTGATCTGGTTTTGGCTGAATGGCACCTGGTGGCTCCTCACCGGGCAGAAGACCTATCAGTTCATCAAAAGCTGGGTGCGCCCCCCCGGCTGGGATTGGACGAACGGCGAAACCCTCTTTTTTCGTGCTCACGAAGATACAGCCATGTGGCAAAAATTTCGTAACTTCCTGAAACGGGACAAATCTATTAAGCGAGAAACCCAAGCGGGCGAGAAGCAGTTTGCGCCCTTCCAGGATCTCACTCATCTGCACTCCATTGTTGAGGTGGAGTTGGGCGGGCATCGCTTTGCCTGTTTACTGCTCTACAACGCCGCCAAAGATCAGTGGTCAGCGGAAATTCCCTTCAAGCTGCAAGGGCTCCACCCTCAGCTCTACCGCTCTGAAGTAGAAGATGCGATCGCCTCGATTCAGCAGGGCATGTCGGAGATTCTCGAAGGGGAACGGCTGCGGTTTCACACCGAATGCCGATCATCCATTCAGGCGCGTAAGTCCGAGCTACGCACCCTCTCGCGGATAACTAAAATGCCCTCCGTGGCGGTGATGCTGCTGGATGAAGAAGTGCGGACCCGTGAGCTGACTGAAAAAGGAGCCCGTCAGGTCTGGTCACAAACGGTTTGGGCCACCTGGTCTACCGCCCATGCCCATGAACAGGGCACCGATGCCATCGGCAAGGGGGTATTGCAGGTCAAGAAACTGATTGATCAGCGCATCCGCAAGGTAGCCGGGACGGAAGACATGCACTTTCAACGGTTCTACCTGAAGCTGATTCGCCAGATCCACGACAGCGGCTACGTGAACTGGCGCAACATTCTCGAAACTAAGGCACGGCTGAATGTCGAGCCCATGACCGCTCAGGAACTCTGGGAATCGCTCTGGTATCGCTTCAATCGGCGGCAGGCTCCAAAACTGACTCAGTACATTCGGGTACAGTCTACCGATGATGGCATCCGGCAGCGGATTCCGCCTTCGGGTCAAAAAGACCTGATGACGCTGCTTTTGCAGGGCGATCGCGGGCGGTCGTCTTGTCCTAAGCACAAGCGACAGCACGGCTACGTGTACGTTAATGGTCTGGTGGGCAAGGTGGCGGTGATCGAAGCACCGCCAGAGCTGTGGCGCAATACCCGGCAGCAGTTGAAGTGGATCTGGGATCGGCTCTCCCAAGCCTGGATTAGAGACACCGAATGCGTGGTGGAAGTGACCCACAAGGAAACCTGGTCTACTCAGGATGAACTGGAGAAGATGAACCGCCAGAGCCACTTTGAGGCCCAGCGAGCAGCACTTTACGGGACAGGGCAGGATGTCTCCGCCAGCCTGCAGCGGCAGCAGGCCGAACAGGCGTTGATGAAAATTTATGAGGGCCAGCGGCCTTTGCTAGTAGCCTGCACGTTCACCGTCTGGCGCACAACCGAACGCGCCTGTGATGAAGCGATCGCTCAGCTCTGTAACTCCTTTGGCGCGGCTGAAGCGGTTGTAGAAAACGATGTCTGCTGGCGGGTCTGGCTGGAGACGCTGCCACTCAATACCTTCCCGCTGCTAACCCGCTACAACGCCTTTTCCGAGCGACGGATTGTCTTGGATACCGAAACCGTCGCAGGCTTCCTGCCGCTCACCTGTCCCCGTGACATCCATCAACGGGGCGTGGAGTTTCTCACTGAGGAAGGGGGCAAACCGCTCTATGTGGATCTCTTCAGCGGCACAGGGCGGGTGCTGATCACCGGCACCACGGGATCCGGGAAATCGGTGCTGGGCTGGCGCTTTATTGAAGATGCCCTGGCGCAAAACATTCCGGTAGTGGGCATTGACCTCAGCAGTGGCGGCGATTCCACCTTCCAAACCGCTGTGCAGTCCCTGGGAAAATATGGGGCCTACGTCGATATTCTGCACGAACGGCTGAATCTGCTAGAGCCGCCCAACTTACTGAACCTGGAGCCGGAGGATCAACTGCAACGCTTCAAGCGCTGGAAAGATTTTGTGCGGCAAGCCATCGTGGCGATCGCGATGGGGCAGATTAACGACCAGCAGTTGCTAGAGCGGGTCAACAGCATTGTGCTGCGGACGCTGGATGTTTTCTTTGGCGATGCTGAAATCACCGAGCGCTATAACGAGGCGATCGCCCACGGGTGGCAGTCCGAGGCATGGCAGAAGATGCCCACCCTCCATGACTTCCTCAAGTTTTGCTCACGGGAGCAGCTCGACCTGAAAAGCTACGAAGAGATGGACGCTCGCGCCATTAATCAGATCGTGGCGCAGGTGGGGGCCAAGCTGGTCGATCCCAATATCGGCGATGCCATTGGTCGGCCCAGTTCGGTCAATCCCGAACCGATGATCACCTTCTACGCCCTCTCCGGGCTGACCAACGAGAGCAATTCCTACATCATGGCCCTCTCAGCGCAAATGGCGGCGCTGCGTAATGCCCTGGCCCATGACCGCTCGCTGTTTGTCGGCGATGAGCTATCGGTGCTGCTGGGGAAACGAGGCTTTGCCGAACTGGTGGGAGAAACCTTTGCCACCGGGCGGAAAGAAGGGATTTCAGCGGTGATTCTGGCCCAAGACCTGGACGCGATCGTGGAGTGTTCCGCCAGCGCCAAGATTCTGACCAATATCAGCACCACGATTACCGGGCGCACAACCCATGCGGGCTGCACGGCCTACATGCAGGCGCTGGACTATCCCGCTGAGGTGATTAAGTACAACGCCACCGAGCGGTTTAAGGGCAGCAAAGCCGATTTATTTACCCGCTGGCTGGTGGAAGAACAGGGGCGCTTTTGGCGCACGCGCTACTACGCCAATCCGCTGATGCTCGCAGCCCTAGCCAATGGTGAAGCTGAACAGCTCGCCCGCAGGCGGGTGATGGCGGTCTATCCCGCCACGACTCGCGGCTATTTAGAAGGGCTGAAAGACTTTACTGCCCAATATGTGCAGGCGATGCGCGGCGTCATCCCGTTTGAAGCCATCACCGCATCGCCCCAGGCCCGTCGCCGTAGCCAACTCACCCGAGGCGAATCGGGCAAGGCCAATCATCTGGTAGAGACAAGGAGCGCTTAATGCGATACCGAACCCGAAAATGGACACTGACGCTGATGCTGACGGCAGTTGCCCTGTTCAGTGTCGGCACCGGCAGGGCCGTCTATGCCCAGGCCACGCCCCCGATTAACCCCAATGCCGATAGTCCCGTCGATGATCTGGATCTCAGCGATGTTGATCTTGGGGATGGCGGACTGGACGACATTGAAGGGGCCGCCGAAGACATCGAAACGATCACCGATGATGTGGATGCCACGATTCAGGATCAGCTTAGCGATATCGGCGGCACGATTGAAGACGCTACCGGCGACATCCTGGATGGCAATGACACCATCGGGCAGGTGCAGGATGCCTTCGATGCCGTGGAGTCGGTGCAGGATGCCTTTGCCTCTCTGCAAGAAACCTTCAATTCCATCTTCGATATCAATCGGCTCTTTGACCTGTTCAACTTAAACCTGTTCGACATCTTTGAAGATCCCCTCGGTGGGCTCTCCACCTCTGGTGAAGGCAGTGCTGGAGGCAATACCGTCGAGATTTCGACGGGCGCATTGGGACTCCCCGACCCAAAGCAGATTGAGCAGGAAATTGAGAATGCCCAATCCTCCGCGTTTGAGGAGGTCGCCGCCACCAAAACAGGCGGTAGCGGCTCCCCCGTGGTCAAGCGGGATCTGGTCACTCAGTTTGAGCGCGAGATGACCGATGAAGTGGCAGATCAAACCGCTCTGACGGAAGCAGGACAGCAAAAACTCCGGGAGAACGCCGAAGTCGCCAAGACCGCTCTGGAAAGCTCCCAAGAACTGGCAGCCGATTCGGAAGAGCAGGACGTCTCGCAAAACATCCTGCGAAATCTGAGTGCGCAGATCGCCGCCCAACAGCAAACCAGCACCCTCAATACCGTGGGGCAACAACTACGAGCCCGCGATGATGCCCTGCGCAATAAGATGCTCGTCGATGCGGTCAAGGAGCTGCAAGGCGATCGCATTCAAGATCGACGAGAAACGGCAGCGGCTTACTCCGACAGCATCGTGCAGGGCGGGCAGATCATCATGCCCGGAGTTGGCATTGATCCAGGAGGGGTATAGCGGATGCTTGATTTAACCCACACCCTCATCCTGGCCCAGCAGGGATCAGAAGCCGCAGCTGATGTCATTCAGGGAGCACTTCAGCTCAGCGAGGACACCATTGCCTCCTGGAATGAAACCTGGGTTGATCTGATCCGGGCGGATTCGCCGTTCTGGCAGACCATTGTGCAGTTCTCCAGGGGCATCCTGGCGCTCTGCTTTCTCTATATGTTTGTGCGCTTCGGCAACGAGATTATGAAGTCGCGCTATCTGGGCACAGTGGTGGAACTGTTTACCTTTCCGTTGGTAGTGCTGCTGTTTCTGGGCAGTAACGGCAGGCTGCTATCGGAGTCCATCCTGGCGCTGCGGGCCGTGGGGTATCGGCTCACGTCGGGGCTGCTCTCCCAGCAGATTGTGGGCTACACCCTGCAAGATGCCGTGACTCAGTTCGGCCTGAATAACCTGGGCGTGCAGCGCATCAAGCAGGTTTACAGCGAGTGTGAGGGGCTGACCGGCGATCCGTTTTTGGAGTGCTGGGACAGTAAGGCCGACGAGGTGCGGGCCATCTATCAAAATCTGGAAGCGCAAAACGGCAATATCAGCTTTGGGCCGCTGGAAGCCTTTGCCGAATCCGCGATTAACCGCACCGGCATCGCCGCCATCGGCGATCTGGTGGAAGTGGGGTCCGGGGCACTGCAAGGGGATTTCAGTGGGGCCTTTGCCAGTGTGCTGCAAGACCGACTGCTGCCGATTATCCAGACGATTCTCTACGGGCTGCAGTGGGCCTTCGTCAATATTGTCGAAGCCGCTCTATTGATTGCGGCGGTGGTGGCTCCAATCGCCCTGGCGCTTTCCATTTTGCCCGTGGCAGGTCGGCCCATCTGGGCTTGGTTATCGGGCTTTGTGGGGCTGATTGGTTTGCAGATTGGCTACAACCTGCTCGTGGGCATCGTGGCGGCTGTGTTGGCCAACACCCAGGGCGGCGCACTGGAAGTGTCCCAGAATCTGGGCTTCTTGCTCTTCATCTCGGTGTTTGCGCCCGGTCTAGTCACCGCGCTGGCCACCTGGAGCGCCACGTCTTTATTCTCCGCCATCAGTCGGCGAGCCAACAGCATTGCCAGCACCGTGACGGGCGGGCTATCTACCGCCGCCAAATTTGCCGTTCTCAAATCAAGATGATGCAGCAGCTCAAAGGACTCTTTCACTCGCAACCAGAGGATGATCAGTTCACCACCGCTCAGGCAGGGGCGGCGGAGACTGACCGGAATGATGCAGAGATAGAAGGCGCAGAGGCAGAGCAGCCGGTCTACCTGCCTATCAAGAGCGAGAACTCGCTAATTATCCTGATGGGGATTCTGGGGGTGGGGCTGCTGGTGAGCCTGTTTGTCAATGTCTTTTTGCTCTTCAACAACCGCGCCCTGGCCCAGCGGGAGAGCATCTACGTGCAGCAGCCCGATGGCACCACCGCCAAGGCCGCGGCCTTTGATGTGAGCCACCGCGAAGCGGAGGTCATTAAGAATACCGCCGTGCGCTGGATGCAGCTCACCTTTGAATGGGACAACCAGATCCCCGGCTCCAATGCCGAAGACCAGGGCTATACCGTGGAAGGCACCACGCAGAAAGTCCCGACGGAGGTGTATCTGGCTTCTTATCTGATGGACACCGGCTTTCGGCAGGAATTTCTGCGCCTGATGGGTACCGAGAAAATCTCTCCGGGGGTGTTGCAGGGCCGCATCAAATCCTCCGTGCGCTTCTTTGCCATTGCCGATCCCCGGCAGGTCGGTGAGGGCCTTTGGGAAGTGGATATTGTCGCCACGCGCATTGAGCGCGACCGCAATCGGGAAGTGGCCGAAGTGCCGATGAATCGCACCATCACCCTCAAGGCGATTCCGCCGGTTGAACCCGTCTTTGAGGAGCTAGAGCCGTTGGCATGGCGGCAGCAAATGTATGACCTATTGGCCAATGGCCTGGTCATTGTCAAAGTTGAACCCCTGGAGGTGGATTAATGAACGGAATGCAGCAAGACCATCAACCCAGAGCCTTTCCAGGGGATGAGGCCGACTTTGCGGGCAGCCGCATTGAGACGGCTCCCATTGAGGCCGACGCCGAGGCCAATGGTCACGCCACCAACGACCAGGGGGACGATGAGATCCCTTACGAAGAACGGGCACAGTTTGCGGGCGTGGAAGCCGATGACGACGATCAGCTCGTTACCACTGATGAGCTGATTGAGGCCCCCAGCAGTGCCGCCGATCGCGGGGTGGAAAATTCTCCCCTGACGCGACTCGCCTTTGTGGGGAGTGCCTTGGGGGCGATCGCCTTAATTATCTGGATGTTCTCTGGCTTCTTTACCGGGGGCAATCAGCAGGCGCAAGAGTCCGAAGTGGACAGCCCGCTTCCGGCTGAGTCGGCAAATACCTTTGGTGAAGATGACCAGATGCGGGCGGAGCTGGCCCTGATTGAGCAAGCGAGATCGCAACCGGAACAGCGATTAGCCGAAACACCGCAGCGACCGACATCTGAAGATGAGGGGGAAGCTGCAACAGAACCAGCCGCACCGACCACCACCACGCCGACGCGAGTCTCACAACCGGCACCAACACCGCCGCCAGCGCGGCCAGCGGCCACACCGCCCCCAGAACCCGCCGCCTCGCCGACGGTTAGGTCGTCATCGGTGGCAGCAGAGGAAGAAGAGATTGATCCGCTGGAGCGATGGTCGCGGCTGTCAGAAGCGGGAGCGGCAGGCGCAGAGGTGGCGCTGGTGCCAGAGCCAGAGATTGAGGAACCCACTGGGGAGACAGAACCAACCACAGGGGGTAGCCCAATTTCTGATCGTCGGAACCCTGGCAACGACTCAGAGGCTTTGCCGTTTCCCGCCGCCACCGTGGGCGATGATCCGGTGCCGCTACCCGATGAGGGCGGCATCAGCAACAAGGAAGCCGCGCCGATCGCTCGTCGGAACCCTAGTGCCGAGGTGCGGTTAGCCTCTTCCTCACCGGGAGCGGCAGGCATTATCCAGCAGCGTCCGGTCACGCCAGATGCCGCAGGTGAGGCCGCAGGGCCGGATCAGCTTCAGCAAGTCGCCATTGGTGAATCCGCTCCGGGCACCGTCATCGTGCCGGTGGTCTATGCCGGAGGGGAGGTCTCAGGGCGGGGACGCTTCGCGATCGAGCTGACTGAACCGCTGCGGGACATTAACGGCGAGGTGGCGCTGGCCGCAGGCACGGTGCTGATTACCCAGCTCACCGAGATTCTGGATGCCAATATTCTCCGGCAGCAGGTGGTGGCGATCGTCTACCGGGATGACCAGGGCCAGGTCAGGCAGGAAGCCCTGGAGCCGGGGGTGCTGATGGTGCGCGGGGAAGACAATCGGCCCCTGGTGGCTCAGGTCCGAAATGACGATGGCGGCAGTGATTTTGGCGACGATGTGCTGGTGGGTGCCCTCTCAGCCCTAGGCAATATTGGAGCGGTGTTAAATGCCCCGGATGCCGTGACCACGGCCACCTCGGAAGCCGCAGGTGGCACTTCTTCAACCAGCACGACGACGACCGTGACCAGCGGTCAGGATGAGGATGTGGTGGCAGCGGCCTTAGAAGGCTTCTTCACGCCGGTTAGTGAGCGCGTGGCCGAGCGCTTTGAGCAGCAGAGTCAAAACACCTCTTCCCCCTATCTGTTTGTACCGGAAGGACAGGCGGTTTCCGTGTTCGTCAATGGTGTGTTGGAGGTGGCGCAATGAGACCGATCCGCTTATGGTTTCCTGGATTGATGCTCAGCAGCGTGATGCTGGTCGCTACGGGCAGCAAGGTCCAGGCGCAGTCGTCAGCCGCGCTACCGGAGGTGCCGATTCCCGCTGCCAGTCAGGCGATTCCCGCCACCAGCATCGTCTCCCAAGAGCGGGCCAGACAGTATGCGTCTCCCGTGCGGCTGTATCCCGGTCGCAGCAGCGTGATTGATTTCTCCAGCACGGGCGAGGTCATCACCTACGTGCAGATCAGCGACCTCTCCCGTATTGTCTACAACACCAACGCACCCATCGACAGCGGGGCCGCTCGCACTATCATCCTGCGACCCATCCAGGCGCTGCATATTGAGGGCACCTACACCGCTGCGGTGCCGAATCTGGTGGTGACGACCGTGGATGGGGCCGGGAATACCTACACTTATCTGTTTGACCTCTACCGCAGTGCCGAAGGCTTTCCTGAACAAAGCGAATCGAGCGGCATTACTATCGCCCCAGCCAGTGAGGTGAGAGCCACACGGCTAGCTAATACCGGCACGGCAAGGCCCAATGTGCTCAGCACCGAAGCTGGTGAAGCCACCCTGAATGACATTGAGCGGGGACTGGCGATCGCCATTGAGGCCGACTATACGCCCCCTGATGATCCAGTGGTGTTGGCGGTGCGCGAGGCGATCGCCCTGGCTCGCAATGGGACGCCCCTGCGCAATGCGGCGCGTCAGCTGCAGCTCGATTTAGCGGTGCTGACCTCCTTGGGTGAGCTGGGCATTGAGGCGGGCATTGAAGAGGCGGTGGAAGAACGACCAGCATCGCCACCCCTGGAGCGGCAGACGGAAATGGAGGAACGGATCTAATGCTGTTGGCGAACGCTTTTACCGAGCCGTTTATTGAAGCGTGGCAGGTCATTAAGGACATTCTCTGGACGCCACGGGGATTGCTGATGATTGGCCTGGTGGTGGGAGTCTATCTCTTAAGCGCGATCGCACCGAAGAAAGCCAATCTCACGTCGGGGCGCTTTGCCGGACGGGGCGACAAGCTGAAGGCGAGCAATAAAGCTTACCAGCAGCTCAAAAGTGGCGAAGCCGATGATGTGGTGCTCTGGTGTGGCACGCCGCCGGAGTGGCAGCACAATGGGGTGATGGCCGGACTCACTACGGCCTGCATCGGGGAGCCACCCACGGTCTATGTGCCGGAAGCGAACCGTAGTTCGGTGGTGATTGGTAAGGCGGGGTCCGGTAAAACCTTTTCGGTGATTGATCCAATGGTGGCCTCTGCCGTGGAGCAGGGCCATCCGATTTTGCTCTATGACTACAAAGCCGATGCCTACGGTAAAGGGGGACAGCTCAGCTATCTGGCAACGCTGGCCGCACGGCATAAGTACAACGTCCAGGTGTTTGCGCCGGGTCGGGACTATAGCTGCATCATCAATCCGCTGGATTTTTTGGCCGATGCCAACGACAGCACCACTGCCGGAGTTTTAGCGGAGGTGTTTCACCGCAATCTCACCCGTGGGGGCGGCAAGGCCGATGCCTTCTTTGGTCCGGCAGGGCAGCGATTGATTCAAGCCTTACTGCAATTTGCCAAGTCAACCCAATACCCGGACCTGGCAATGGCGTTCTGTGTGGTGCAGTTGCCTAACCTCGTCAAGCGGCTTGCCTATGCGGCGAAAGAGGAACGGTTACCTTATTTCGTGCAGGTCAACTTTGCCCAGTTTATGAGTACCGGAGCCAGCGAGAAAACGGCTTCAGGGATTCTGGCGACCGCCAGCGATGTGCTGACGCGGTTTATGGCTCCGGATCTCTTGCGATCGCTGTTGGGTAGCACTAATGTTTCCGCCATTCTGGAGCGGCGGGAGCTGTTGGTGTTTCAATCCGACATCTTCCGGCAGGATGTGATTAATCCGCTGTTAG
>Ga0081520_100087_pt1 | contig 75511 bp, 65 predicted proteins | sample HotLakmasection1_FD_70988 | JGI IMG/M metagenome (GOLD analysis project Ga0081520, IMG submission 70988) | Hypersaline microbial mat communities from Hot Lake, Washington, USA - Section #1 (SPADES assembly) (version 2) | ecosystem: Environmental > Aquatic > Non-marine Saline and Alkaline >... | reverse complement strand
ACGATAGTTGTCTAGGTGTTATTTTACGGCTGTAGAAATATCAGAACCTCGTTCCAGCATGTATTGCAATCTTCAGCGGCGCATTCCTCTGCGAGAAGCAAAATCCATTTCTCCTGTAAATCTGGATTAAAAACCGGGAAAGGAAAAACGGCTATTTCTTGATAGTCTTGCCATTCCTGGCTTTCAGATTTCTTTTTCCACGAATTAACACCTAGACAACTATCATACCAGGAACCCAAGAATCCCCTTTGCTCTTCAATCTTGAGGGATACTTTAGTAATCTCACCGTCTCTAAAATCTCTTCACGGTCTTCTAAAACTTATCTGTATACGCTGGTGCATTTTTACAGTTACTACCAAGCCAATGGGAATCTAGATCGCACAGTTATTCCAAAAAAAGATACTTAGCAGAAATAGCATCAGAAAAAATTATGATTTTTCCAATTCTAAAGAAAATGTTAAAAAACCTTCCTTTTGACCTATTTCTTTAGGAGGAGTTGAGATTTAAACGGTCAGGTATGCCTCTCTAGCAAACCACAGGGATCGGTTGTTATGAAAGCGATCCCCATCCTGAAGGCAGGTTGTCACTCGGGAATTAGAATGCCATAATTAACTTTAAGAACAAGTTAGATAGAGCAATAAATTGCTGAGCAGATTTTGAGTAAAAGGTTGAATGGTTAGAAACCCTGTGGGCTTTTGAAGGATGTATTAAATCATCGTAAACTCTCGATGAATTTTGATTTAATCTCGATATTTCGTATTCAAGCTGACAGGAATTCGTCCTTCTCTTCACTCATCCTCTAAAAAGCTTTCTTTTTTGCTGGGGTTAGTTGGAATAGCCGATCTAGGTTATCGAAGGTAAACCCTTTGATACTTTTTTAATTTATTTCCTTGTTGATTTTTGTTTTCCCAGGTTTACGCATTTTTTCACCCAAATAGTCAGATGAATCGGACTTTAAAGGAGTTTAGGATGTCGGCATTTGAAATAGAAGTAGGGTATTCATCTTCCTTTGTAGAGGCAATTCATTGCCCCAACTGTGGGAAAGGGGCAGAGCGGCATCATTTGCGCGATCGCCAACTGCTCCAGGTGCAGTGCCCCCATTGCGATTACTTAATGGTCACTTGCGCTGCCACGGGTAACGTGCGCGAAGCCTACGCCCCTGGCATTGCGGCTGTCCACTAAGGATCAGGATCGAAAATAGAATAAAACCCGGAATTTTTAATGAGAAGCGCGGCACTGCTGCGCTTCTCATTAAAAATTCCGGGTTTTATTTTATTTTCGATCCTTCGGAAAAAGCACAACCTCTGTGCCCTCTGTGCCTCTGTGGTTAATCCTCCAACCTGTCAATCTAAAATCCAGAACTGCCTCAGGTCGAACTCACAACCTCTGGCGAAGGTTCCATCTGATAGCGAATACCCGCTGCTTTCAAACGACGGAGGGCTTCACCGAGGCGATCGCAATCCGCAATCAGACTTACCCGCACGTAGCCTTCTCCCGCTGTGCCAAAGGCATTCCCGGGTGTGACCACAACCCCCGTCTTCTGCAAGACATTCAGGGCAAAATCGGTGGAATCCATATTGGGCGGGCAGGGCACCCAGAGGTACATGGTGGCGCGGCTCTTGGGCACATCCCAGCCCAGTTCTGCCAGTCCATCGATCAGGAAGTCGCGCCGCATCCGGTAGCGGGCTTGCACTTCATGGAGGTAGACATCGGGCAGTTGCAGCGCGGTTTCTGCCGCTTTTTGCAACGCCGAAAAGATGCCGTAGTCCAAATTCGTCTTCAGGGTGCGTAAGCCCTGGATGACATGGCGATTGCCCACGACGAAGCCGACGCGCCAGCCCGCCATGTTGTAGGTCTTAGACAGGGTGTGGAATTCGACGCCAATCTCTTTCGCACCAGGGATTTCGAGCAAACTGGTGGGCTGGTAGCCATCGAAGGCGAGTTCGGCGTAGCAAAGGTCATGCACCAGCAAGATTTCATACTTGCGGGCAAAGGCAACGATGTCTTCGAAAAATTCGCGCGGTGCCGTAGCTGCTGTCGGATTGCTGGGGTAGTTGAAATAGAGAACTTTTGCCCGTCGTGCCACATCTTCAGGGATGGCGCTGAGGTCGATTAGCCAGTCATTCTCCGCCTTCAGGACCAGAGGGTGGATATCGGCTCCGGCGATCGCCGGACCCCGAAAGTGCGCGGGATAGGCGGGGCTGGGCACTAGCACCACATCCCCCGGATCGACATACGCCATTGCCAGGTGGGTCAAGCCTTCCTTGGAGCCGAGCAGCGGCAGCGCTTCGCCATCGGGGTCGAGCTGCACGCCATAGCGCCGCTCATACCAGGCGGTAATTGCCTTACGGAAGCTGGCGGTACCCTCAAAAGGGGGGTAGCCGTGGTTAGAGGCATCCTTTAACGCTTCGATCGCCGCTTCTACCACAGGCTGAGGCGTAGGACCATCGGGATTACCCATGCCCAGGTCGATCAGATCCAAACCCTGCTCACGGGCACGGGCTTTGAGTTCTTCCAAACGGGCAAATACATAGGCGGGCAGAGTGCTCAGCCGTTTTGCACGGCAATTCGTCCAATCAATCGTCATCCCGGTTCTCCTTGCTGCTCTCAGCGGGATAGGCAGTGGTTGATAGTCCTGCCAGCGCCATTGCTGTGCGGGCGTCCTGGCTCATGGCATCCCGCTGGTTCCCTTCGGTTGCGGGGGCGGTTGTAGACACCATCGCCGCCATCAGATGAGACGGATACACCGTAAACGGCAGGCGGTGAATATCCGATTGGGGCTGGCACGCCAACTCTGCTGCATGGGCGAGATCTGCCACGCGCACCTCTGCCATCCCCAGGTCTGCCAGGGTTTTGGGTAAGCCGATGCGATCGTAGAACTGGATCAACTGCTGCCGTGCGGTTGCCGCCAGTTGGTTGCCCTGCACCATTTCCTCTAGGCGCAGTTGCACCAGAATGCCATAGGCAACCTTTTCACCATGCAAGGTGCCGTGGCTGATGGGCAGGTGGGTCAAGCCGTTGTGGACGGCATGGGCGGCAACGGTGCGGCACTGGGCACCGCCCAAGCCACCAATGACACCCGCCAGCAATACGGTTGCATCAACGACCTCGCGCCATGCGGCACCCCCCGGCTCAGCCAGGGCAGCTTCAGATTTTTGGAAGAGAATGTCGCGCAGGACTCGCGCCTGCTGCACGGCGGCGATCATCAGGGTTTGGTCGGAATGCCCACTGCTGACGGAGGCTTCGTACCACTTTGCCAGGGCATCCCCAATGCCTGCGACAAGGGTGCGGCGATCGCTCGTCCGCATCAAGCTATAGTCCAAAATCAGCAGGTCGGGGCAGCGGTGCAACGGCACATCGTAGAGAAACGCCCCTGCTTCGGAATACACATTAGAAAGAGCTGTCCATGCCGCACAGGTTGCGCCCGAAGTGGGAACCGTGACGATGGGCACATTACTCTGATGGGCGACTAATTTTGCGGTATCCAGCGCCTTGCCGCCACCCACGCCGATGATGCAGTCTGCCTCATGGTCGCTTACCGCCTGCCGCAACTGGGCGAGGCTGGCTTCGCTGCAATCGGCACCGTAGGAGGCTTCGGCAGCAGTCAGTTTGTGGGACTTGAAGGCGGGCTTGAGGAAGGGACGCACCACCTTGAGGGTGCGATCGCCCCCAATCACCAGTGGGCGCTTACCGAGACGGGCGATCGCCGCTCCCGCCTGCGCCAGGGCATCATCCCCCCGCACAACCTGGGCGGGAGCCATCATCGACCAAATCAACGGAGCGGGCGGATCAGAGAGGTTGGAGCGAGTCATAGCCAAAGCTTTTAGCGCAAAACAAGAATTATAGGTGAATCAAAAGGGAGGCACCAGAGACAGTTGTAGGGGAAAGGGTGCAGCACAGGTTCAGGACATCACCTGCTGTCTACTCTTGCTTTTGGGATTGTGCAGGGAGGATCAAACCAAAGCCTTACGCGGCATTTGCGGGTTCGGGTGGGGCAGGGGGAAGTTGTGCCAGGTTTTCATCGAAGAGGGTAATTTTCATATTCTCGTCGATCCGCTCCTGGAGCGATCGCTCTACTTTACCCAAATACAACGGCTGCGTCACCCCTGGTTCTGGGTGGAGTACCGTCCGTGCCCGAATCTCTAGCGGTGCGCCAGTGCGCCCCAAACGACCGGGGGAAAATAGGTCGCTTGCCGCCTGTTCCAGTGTGGCACTCAGTTCATCGGTGGAGATCGTCGGCGGCACCGTAATTACCACCTGTGTCGCACCAGAGTCGTACACCGTAGCGTAGCGGACGGCTCCAGGGATGACGGTGCGGGTCAGGGGGACAAAGCTGAGGGAGAGCAAGCCAACCGTCAGAACGATCATGAATCCGGTGACACCCACAAACCGGAAACGGATGCCCCATTTAAAGATGAAGCCCAGCAGGGCGATCGCCCCAAACACCAGGGTCAAAATCGCCGACCACTGAGTGTATTGCAGAAAATCGGCTGGTCCTGGAACAGATAGTGGCATGACTCGCTTCTCCCTACGGGATATTCACCCGGAAACACGCATTATTCACGGTAGCAGAAACCTCATCCCAACGTTAGGGACTTGCAAGAAAATAAAATCCCAATTTTTGAGAGAGAAGGCGGGCAGAGCCAGCCTTCTCTCTCAAATTGGGATTTTATTAATCCGCAGATCCGTTATCGGGAAAGCAAAAATCTATGGATTTTTTGTGCCCTGCCCACAACAAGCGACTACTGCGCTATTCGTTGCTTACAAAGCCTGCGGGTTCGGCGCTCTGGGCGGCAACTTCGATCGCCGCCTTCAGGGTATGCCAGCAGAGGTTGGCGCACTTGATGCGTACCGGGAACTGGGCAACCCCCTGCATTACATTGAGTTTGCGCTGCTCTTTGGGAAATTCATCTTCGCCCCGCATCATTCCCTGAAACTTCTGCACCATCTCCAGGGCTTCTTCCAGGCTCTTGCCCTGCAACGCCTCCGCCATCAGATCCGCAGATGCCATCGAAATGGCGCAACCCTCGCCCTCAAAGCGGACATCGGCAATGCGATCGCCCGACTCATCCAGCTTCAGAGTTAGCTCAATAGTGTCGCCGCAGGAGGGATTATGCCCTTTCTGATAGCGATCGGCCGGATCGGTCGTGCCCTTGTAGCGAGGCTTTTTGTACCGCTCCAAAATCACTTGCTGATAGAGATCGCGCAAATTATCGAGAGACATATCAGATGCAGGCTTAACCCTTGTCTAAGCTTTCATTTTCTATCCTAACAGGGAGGTTTCTCGTCGTTACGGTGCGGATCTCCATTCCCCTTCGCCTTCCATGCCCTTCGTGCCGGCGTGGTTGAATTAGATAAGCTTAAGATTAAGAACACGCATCACCTCTATTTCCGCTCACTCATGCTGCCAAGAGACGAGTTACTCAAATCTGTCGAAGAACGCGAAACCGCTAGCCGCATTCTAGATCTGGCTGAAAAGGCGATCAAAACCTGGGAGGTGGTCTGTAGCGATTTTCTCTCGCCGCCGGAGTTGGCGGATGTGCAGAACATGTTTTCCCGACTGACGGAAGTGCAGATTATGGCGTGGGGCGGCTATCCCCAGGCGGAGCGCAAGCGGGTGGCGATCGCCCGTGCCGAACTGCCCCTCGATACTGACCAGGTGGCGATCGCCTCCCTCTCCATCAGCGGCAACTTCCTGTTTGACCCGGCAACCCATCGAGACTTCCTGGGGGCGTTGCTGGGCACCGGGATTGTGCGGGAAAAGGTGGGCGACATCATTGTGCTGGGCGATCGCGGGGCACAGGCGATCGTCGTGCCCGATCTGGTGGAATTTCTGGAGATGCAGTTGACCCAGGTGCGCTCCGTTCCCGTCAAGACCCAGCCAATCACTGTTGAGGACTTGAAGATCCGGGAACCGAAGAAAAAGGAAATGACAACCGTAGAAGCTTCCATGCGATTGGATGCGATCGCCTCTGCGGGCTTCGGCATGTCCCGTAGCAAAATGGTGGATCTGATCAACACTGGGGATGTGCGCGTGAACTGGAAGGATACGAAGCAAGCCAGCCACCTGCTCAAGTCGGGGGATCTCGTCGCCATTCGGGGTAAAGGACGTCTGGAAATTGGTGAAGTTGCCGTTACAAAGAAAGAACGGTTTCGTGTGCAACTTACTCGGTTTATGTAACAGAGTGTCAACCCGTTTCGCCCAGATTGCAGCTAAATTAAAAAATGCTTCTAATGCATCTTTATGAGGAGAAAACTCCATTTATTGTGGAGAAACTCTCATTAGAACGGAATCTACCCATTGCTGGTGGGTTCAGTGACGGAATCCGGTTGTTTTCCCATAGGACCGATCGCTCTCCTCCGTCCTTCAGAGTGCGCCACGCTGCCCCATCTGTTTTTTGATGTTTCCCTGTGGTTCAACGTTACCTTTTGTTTTAGCGAGGCAATTAGCTTTGGACGATACCTTTCAGAACTACATTAACCGGGTTGCCCGCCTGACGCTGCCCGAAACCCATCGGGGGCAGTTGCAGCATATCCAGTCTTCCCCCAAGTACCAGCTTCGCGGTGAGGAGGCTCCCCAGGCGCAGCCCTTCCCCGGCTATTCCATCATTACGCCACCCCGTCGTGATGATGACGAAAACAGCGCATTTTACGAACAGATTGCGGACTTGCAATCCCAGGTTGTCACATCCCTGCCAACCAATATGCTGGTTCCCGTTCCGCCACCCAGCTTCCATGTGACGCTAGCTGACCTGATCTGGGACAGCTCCTACTGGGCAGCGGCGAAGGAGCCTGACTTCGAGCCGCAGTTGCGCGATCGCATCGCTCAAATCTTCGCCGACTACCGCCACCGCACCACCCCTACCCATTCCGCCTACTGGCAGGTGTTGGGGTTAGCCGTTCGCACCCGTGGCATTACCGTTTGCCTGGCTCCCAAAGACGAAGCCGCTTACGAACCCATCGTAGCGTTCCGGCGTACCCTGTATCAGAACCCTGGACTGATGGCGCTGGGCATCGAGCAGCAGTATCACCTGACCGCTCACGTAACCCTCGGTTACTTTGCGGCGATTCCCGACCCGTTAGATGCCACTACTATCACCGACACCCTCAACACCATCAGCCTGGATTGGCTGAGCCGGGAAAATTTACACTCCGTCTGGTTGCATCGGGCAGAATTACGTAAGTTTGAAGATATGACGTTTTATTTCCGCGAACCCGATTGGCCTGCGATTGAACTATAGACCATGACTTCCAAAAATACTCCCCTCAAACAGGACACCGCGTTTGGTATTGTACCCATCTGGCAAAATCCGGCGGGCGATCGCGTCTTGCTGATCCAGCATCAGGCTGGGCACTGGGGCTTTCCCAAAGGGCACGCCGATCCGGGGGAAACCGCGCTCGACACGGCCTGCCGGGAGTTTGAGGAAGAGACGGGTATTACGGACTATCGCCCCCTTTCGGAGAAAAGCTTTACCGAAAGCTATCGGTTCATGCGGGATGGTTGCGAATTTCAGAAAACAGTGACCTATTTCCCAGCCTGGGTCTTTTCCACGACCGTCATTTGCCAGGAACAGGAAATTCGCAACTACGCCTGGCTCATTTTTGATGATGCGGCACGGCAAATCAGCTTTTCTCCGGCTCGCAAAATTCTGCGCGAGGTACAAACCTATATCCGCACCCTCCGCTAGGGATTGTGGATTGAATCATGCCGCATACGGTACGGGCGGGTTTGGAAAAGAACCCTTTAGAGCCGCAATTCCCGCTACAAAACCCGCCCCGGCAAATATCACCCACCCAACGTAGGGGCGGGTTTCGACTCATCCTCTCGCCAATGGCAATAACCCCGTAGGGGCGGGTTTCGACTCATCCTCTGACTAATGGCAATAACCTCTAACCAAACCCGCCCCGGCAACCCCCATCTCGACGAAATCCACCCCGACCAACATCATCCACCCAACATACGGGCGGGTTGGGAAAAAGAACCCTTTAGAACCGCACGTTCCTCTGCGAAACCCGCCCCTACAAAACCCGCCCCGGCAAATATCATCCACCCAACATACGGGCGGGTTGGGAAAAAGAACCCTTTAAAACCGCACGTTCCTCTGCGAAACCCGCCCCTACAGACCCCACCCCGACCAACATCATCCACCCAACATACGGGCGGGTTGGGAAAAAGAACCCTTTAAAACCGCACGTTCCTCTGCGAAACCCGCCCCTACAAAACCCGCCCCTACGAAACCCGCCCCTACAAAACCCGCCCCGGCAAATATCATCCACCCCCAATCAATCGCACATTTTTTTGTTTATGAATTCTTCCGACAATGCGACTTCCCCCGCCCTGGATATGAACTTCTGGGAAGGGCGCTATCAAGAAGGCACCGCTCGCTGGGATTTAGGACAACCCGCTCCCCCCTTGGTGAGCTTGCTGGAATCGGCTGATGCTCCATCCCCTGGCAAAATGCTGGCTCTGGGTATTGGTCGGGGGCATGATGCGCTGTTGTTTGCCGCCCACGGCTTTGAGGTGACGGGGGTAGACTTTGCACCCTCGGCGATCGCCGCCACCGCCGAAGCCGCCAACCAGCGCAATCTTCCCATCAACTTGCTGGCAAGCGACATGTTCGCCCTGCCGCCGGAATATACCGGGCAGTTCGACTATGTGATGGAGCATACCTGCTTCTGTGCCATCGCTCCGGCGCGCCGTTCGGAGTATGTGCAGGTGGTGCGATCGCTCCTGCGACCGGGGGGCGAGTTCATCGGCTTGTTTTGGGCACACGACATGCCGGGTGGTCCGCCCTACGGCTCCACCCCTGAGGAAATCCGCCAACTCTTTGCCGCCGATTTTGCTGTGGAGTCGCTGGAAAAGGGGACCAATTCGGTTCCTCAGCGGGCAGGGGCAGAGTATTTGGCGCGGTTTGTGAAGGCGATCGCCGCCTAGTCTTCCCCAAGTCCGGCATCCGCCTGCTCCTCCAGAGACTTCCACCCCGCCTGCCACAGAGAGCGATCCTTCAACTGTCGAGCATTCAGCCAGAAGCGCACCGACGGGTCGCAGGATGCCACCATTTCGGCAAACACCCACTTTCCTTCATTTTTCCGGTTCACCACCTGGAAGTGCCGCCAGCCCCAGGTTTGCTGGCAAGACGTCCACTTGGAACCCAGAAGATGAGGAAATTTTTGCTTCTTGGACATTTTGCGCGGGAGGGAGAGTGCTAGGATGCTGGAGTTTGCTTTCTTAACTTGTCATATCTGGCAGATGTTTGTTTAACCTTTTACAAGCATCTTTTCAGTTTTCTTGCGATCGCAGTTCCCCTATGGCTCCAAAACTCCGTGTCTATGTTCCCAATCATCCCCTGATTCAGCACTGGCTGGGTGTGGCGCGTGATGAAGCAACGCCCTCCGTGCTGTTTCGGAGTGCCATGACCGAATTGGGGCGCTGGCTCACCTACGAAGCTATTCGGGATTGGTTGCCGACGATGGAAAGTGCCATCCAAACGCCGTTAGCCCCCAGTTCTGCCAATTTCATTAACCCCGAAGTCCCCGTCGCTGTTATTCCAGTGTTGCGGGCAGGGCTGTCGCTCCTGGATGGTGCGCAAACGCTGTTGCCTTTAGCCTCTATTTACCACATAGGGCTGGCGCGGGACGAGGAAACCCTGGAACCAACCTGCTATCTTAACCGCTTTCCCGAAAGCTTTCAGCCCGACACGCGAATTCTGATCCCAGAACCCATGCTGGCAACAGGCGGAACGATGATTACGGTCATGGAAGAATTGACCAAACGGGGCGCATCCCCAGAATGGGTGCGGATCATCTCAGTCGTCGCGGCTCCCAATGCGCTGCAACGGCTGGGCGATCGCTACCCCGAAGTCATCATCTACTCCGCTGCCATTGATAGCGGGCTGAACGACAAAGGCTTCATTGTGCCAGGGCTGGGCGATGCGGGCGATCGCACCTTTGGAACCTGATCCCCCAACTGCTGTAAGCTAAGAAAATAATTCCTGTAGCAAGGGCGCAGATTCCCATCGTTTGGGCAGTCTAACTTCACGAAAACTGCTTCCCTGATATCGTTTCTCATCAGAGTTTGCCATGAGTCAGCAAGATAATTTTGTGGGCGGGTTTATTTTGGGAGCCATCGCTGGCGGCATGGTCGGCGGGGTGCTGGGGGTGCTGGCAGCCTCGCGCTTGCCCAGGCAGAAGCTCAAAGCCCAGGCAGAATCACTCACTCGCCGTTCCATCAAGAGCACGCCCGAAAAAACCGCGCCTCCCTCGCCACAAAATATTGAAGCGGCACGACGGGGACTGGAAGACAAGATCGCCCAGTTGAATGAAGCCATTGACGATGTGCGGCAAAAGCTGGGCAATGTGAACAGCAATGGTGGGGCTGAGCGCAGCGAAGTTGTGAGCGATCGCCCCGATTAGCCTGAAAATTGCCCGGTCTACCAACCGTAGCGGCACGTCCACACCGATAAAGCATGATCCGCAACCGCAACTCCCCGGTCCCATCACCCTATGCGCGTCCGAATAGGAACGTTTAACGTCGAGAATCTGTTTGCGCGATTCCGGTTTCGCAGCGATTTTTCCCTCTCTCAGGGTGAACAGGGCATCTGGACGATCGACAATACCAAATTTGCGCCCTTCTCAGAAAAGCATCACCGCATCACCGCCCAGGCTTTGGGGGCAATTCATGCAGACATTTTGGGGCTTCAGGAAGTCGAGAACCTGACAACCCTCCGTCGCTTTTTACGGCAGTTCAAGCACTTCATGCCCAATGGCGGCTACCCTTACCAGCTATTGATTGATGGCAATGATCCACGTTTGATCGATGTGGCGCTGATCAGCCAATACCCGTTTGGGGCCATCCGCACCCATCAGTTTGACCTGGCTCCTGATGGCAACCCCATTTTTTCGCGGGACTGCCTGGAGGTGGAGGTGCGGCTCCCTCACGGCAAATCCCTGACGGTGCTGGTCAACCACTTCAAGTCGATGATGGGCGATCGCCAGCAAACCATGACAACCCGCCGTGCCCAGGCAACCCGTGTCGCCGAGATCCTGCAAGAGCGGTTTGGAGAAGATCCGGGACAAGCTGCCTGGGTTGTAGTAGGCGACCTCAATGATTATCTTCCTTCGGAGGGGTTGGAACCATTGCTGGAGCAACCCTGGCTAGAAAATGTGATGGAACGCCTGCCAGCGGGCGATCGCTGGACTCACTACTTTGCTGGAGGGGATAAGTACAATCAACTCGACTATGTGCTGGTGTCGCGCTCCCTCGCCCAGGCAAACCCCAACGCCCTCCCCGAAATTGAGCGTCGTGGGCTACCCCAGCGTGCCAGTCGATTTCAGGGAAAGCGGTTTGGCGGCGTGGGGCACGACAATCCAAAGGCATCTGACCATTGCCCAGTCGTCATTGAACTTGAAGTTTGAAGCACCATGCTCACCATTTTTCTAAAACCCCTGGGAATGGTACGAAGGTAATGATTTTGAGGTGGGTAGGTGGTGCCCAGACACCTTAAAATCATTACCCTTCGAGGATTACCAACCCCTGATTTTGCGTACGTGGTGCTTTCAAAATTCAGCGCTTTTCAAGCGCTTAGGGGTTAGCAAATAAATAAAGTCCCAGAGAGAGGGGGCGCGGGCAAAGCCCGCGCCCCCTCTCTCTGGGACTTTATTTTTAAGCCAGTCCCTTAAAACCGGGTTGTTTTTGTGAGAGCCGCGCGGAGCAGGCGTTGCAAAAAATATCTAAAGGGGGATTTCAGAGCGTTGGCACTAGGCATGAAGCCGATTCAGGCGGTTTGCCAGGGTGAGAGAACCTGCCAAAATATAACGGTTTGGCAAGCGAGATCCCAATGGCGAAGCAAGAGTTTCTACTTCACCATCTAGATTCAGGGTATAACTAGCAATTTCTAACGTTTTGACCCCACAGATAGGGTCTTAAATCCGAAAAGAAATGGACTTCATTAAGTCGTGAGGCAAATATTTTTTGAGCCATTTGTGCTCTCTCCGGCTGACAAGGATCTGAGGAAGGAATGGCAACAGGATACGACTTTGAATGAACGGCGATCGCCTTTCTAAGACCTATAAGTTTTCGCGTAAGGGACTTGCAAATAAAATCCTGGGGAGAGGGAGTGCGGGCGAAGTCCGCACTCCCTCTCCCCAGGATTTTATTTATTTGCTAACCCTTAAACCTACCCATCTCCACTAGCGGTTCTGAGGGTCAGTGAGGAGCAAAATGGATAGGAAAAGCCGTCAGCAGGTGATAAAACTGCCGGGAGGCGCTTAAATTTTTGATAGGAATGAACCACATTCAGCCCAGCAGAGCTTGTTAAGAAAAAGCAATTTACCTAAGTTTATGCAACACACCGGATTCGGCGAACGGCTCGTCAAATAGTTGCCGAAAACCACCCAGTTGGGGAATTCGGTTTTCCACAATGGCATAGCTTCCGGAATAAGTATCATTTGTTTTGAATTTTGTTTAGCGATCGCCAGTATCGTCGCTATTATTCTAGGTAGAAGAATCTAACTATTCCCTGGCAAATTTTCCTTCACATCCCGCACATTATCCCTGTTCTACGTCTGAGGTAAACACTATGGAGTCCCTCGCCTACATCCATAACGCCGTTGCTTACGAGAGCAATGAGCCACTGCCAGAGGTGCAGGTGGCGCTACCCAGCTCGGCGTGGATTGCGACATCTTCTCTCACACTTTCCTTGCTGCTGATGGGCTTGCCACAAGATGCCCTGGCTACCGTTACGGGTGTTGTGCAAACTGGGGGCAGCGCCCTCAACGTGCGGAATGCCCCCAACGGCAGCGTTGTCACCACCGTGCAAAATGGCGAAACTCTAGAACTAACCGGACGGACACAGGGTGGTTGGCTAGAAACCGTGGATGGCAACTGGGTCATGGCGCAGTTCATTGAATCGGCTCCTACGGCTGCCGCTCCCGATGCCAACAGCGCAGACCCCAATGCTCCACCGCAGGCTGCGGCTGCGCCCCGCACAGCTTATGTGAGCACCAACGGAGCGAGCTTAAACATTCGGAGCGAGCCTAATGGTTCCATCGTCCGCACCGTTAGCGATGGCTCAGAACTCCAGCTTTCAGGACGCAGCAATAGCGGCTGGTTAGAAACCTCCGATGGCAACTGGGTGGCGTCTCAATTTGTGCAATCGACCCCTCCCAATGGCACCAATGGCTCTGCCAACGCCACTACAGCTCAGTCTCCTAATCCAGTCATCAGCCCTGCACCGACTACTGGCACAGGCACAGACACAGATACAGATACAGACACAGATACAGACACAGGCACAGGCATAGGCACAGAAACAGAAACGGGCGTCGTGACGACTGGAGGCAATCCACTCAATATTCGTCAAAGCCCTGGGGGCGAAGTTGTCGGGCAGCTTCAAGATGGCTCGCAGGTGCAACTGACCGGGCGTGAGCAGGATGGCTGGGTCGAGCGGACAGATGGCACCTGGTTGCAGGCAGAATTTGTGGAGCGATCGCCCCAAACCACTGCCCAATCTCCCTCGCCAACTCCAGCAACCACTGCCCAGTCGCCCTCACCAACTCCGGCAACCACTGCCCAGTCTCCTTCCCCGACTCCAGCAACCACTGCCCAATCGCCTTCTCCCCAACCGCCTACTCCAACAGCGACACCAGGCGCGTCTCCTTCACCCCAGCCCACAGCCCAGGCTCCTGCACCTTCCCCCAGCCCCGCACCCCAGCCCACAGCCCAGGCTCCCGGCACTCCTGCATCAGGAACGGGCAGTGACGTGCAAAACGCCGTCGTGGCTACCAATGGCAGTCCATTGCTGATCCGCCGTTCTCCCGGTGGCACCGTCATCGGCAGTTTGTCCAATGGCACACCTGTAGAGTTGACCGGACGCCGCAACGGGCAGTGGGTCGAACGCACCAATGGCACCTGGGTTTCGGGCGACTGGATCAACTACAGGAATGTTGGTGGTCCCGGTGAACCTGCCTTTGTCAGCACCAATGGCAGTCCACTCAATGTCCGCAGTTCACCAGGCGGAGCCGTGATTGGGACCCTACCCAACGGCACTCAGGTAGAGTTGACCGGACGCAACAGCGGGCAATGGGCTGAGCGCACCAACGGCACCTGGGTTTCGAGTACTTGGCTCTCCTCCTCTCCCGGTATTCCAGAAAACCCCATTGGCAGCCCTGTTGAACCTGCCTTTGTCAGCACCAACGGCAGTCCGCTCAATGTCCGCAGTTCTCCCGGCGGTGCCATAATTGGGACGATTCCCAATGGCACCTTTGTGGAGTTGACGGGGCGCGAAGTTGGGCAATGGGTGGAACGCACCAATGGCACCTGGATTTCGGGCGACTGGCTCTCCTTCTCCAATACCGGGGATCCAAGACCACCCATCGGAAATCCATTTGAAACGGCTTTTGTCAGCACCAATGGCAGCCCGCTCAATGTCCGCAGTTCACCAGGGGGTGCCGTAATTGGAACAATCCCCAATGGCGCTCGGGTAGAGTTGACGGGACGTGCCAATGGGCAATGGGTTGAGCGCACTAACGGCACCTGGGTTTCCGGTGACTGGCTCTCTTAGGTGATCCCTAGAAAAGAGTTTCCCCATTTTTGAAGAAGGGCGTGGCTTAGCTACGCCCTTTTTCATCTTGATTGAGCCGGATGATTTTTGTGAAGGTGGTGCGGTGCGCCGCTTTCACAAAAATCATCCGGGTTCTGGGCGCATAGCGCTACCTTTTTGAAGACCAGTGGGATTGAGCAGCGATCGCCTATCTCCCCACGCCTATCTCCCCAAATGCTGAACCAACGGCTGGAAGGTCGGCAAAAACGCTTCCTGAGCCAGCAGCAGGGTTGGGTAAGCAATCTTGCCGTAGTTTTTGCCTGGGACGAGGGGAAAGATGGGATCGGCATTAAGGGAATGCCAGGACGCTCCGGCAGCCTGGGCGATCGCCCAAACCGCTGCAATATCCCAGATTTTTGGAGTCGCCTCAACACCACCCAGGGCAATGCCACTGGCGACGGTCAACAGGTTATAGGTAGCGACGCCGAGCATTCGCACCTTGCAGGGGAAGTCGTCCTGTTTGAGGACAGAGGTGCTGCGGGCGCAGAGGTTAAAAAGCTGGTTGCTGGAAGGCTGGGAAGGGTTAGGGGCGATCGCCTCCCCATTCCGAAAGGCTCCGGTAGGACCGCTAAGCCCCGATTCCCCATACCAATAGCCATAAAAGCGCGTCTGAATGGGTGGTACCGCCACATAGCCAAACACTGGAGTGCCCCGATAGAGCAGCCCCAGGGAAATGCCCCAGAGAGGAACGCCACGGGTAAAGTTTGTGGTGCCATCGATGGGGTCAATAATCCAGCACCAATCGGTGTCGGGAAAAACATGGGTCGTTTCTTCGCTGAGGACGCCATGCTCCGGAAAAGCCTGGGCGATCGCCTCCTGCAACGCCCCATCCGCCCACTGATCTGCACGGGTGACCAAACTGCCATCGGCTTTTTCGGTTGCTTGCACCCGCCCAAAATCCTTGAGCAATTGTGCCCCAACCTCCCCAGTCGTGCCCTCGCAAAACCTTAGAACAGCTTCCCAAAAGTCCTCATGCACTGGCTAATCCCCCCTTCCTCTCATCTCACCCTACACGACTCAGAAGATTATTTTGAAAGCGTTGTTGGGCAACGCTTTCAAAATAAATCACCCTACACGACTTGGAAGATTATTTTGAAAGCATTGCTGGGTAACGCTTTCAAAATAAATCACCCTACACGACTTGGAAGATTATTTTGAAAGCGTTGTTGGGCAACGCTTTCAAAATAATCAGTTCAGATGAATGGATCGTGCGACTGCGATCGTAACGAAGTCCAAAATCTAAAATCGCCTCATCAGTCCATGTCACTAGTCCATGTCGCTTTCTAACGCAGCGGCGATCGCATCCTTTGCATTCGCCTGAAACTCCTGGATATTGACCCGCCCCAACAGCACCACCGCAACAATCATGCCAACCGCCTGGGTGAGGAACACCAGAGCATAGGCAGGCAGGTATTCTGCATCGGTCATGCCACTGGCTCCAAAGGAACGCATCAGCCCCTTGCCCAGGTCGAGGATGCCGCCACCGAGCACCGTTGCGCTACCACGGGCGATCGCCTGTGCCAGCCCCCAGGCTCCAATGAAAGTCCCTGCTGTCTCGGCTACCGTCAGGTCCAGCATCAGCACAATCGCCCCCAGGGTCAGCACCCCCGACGCGATGCCAAAGGCGAACACCGCAGCCATCAGCAAAGCGGGCACTGCGGTTACCCCAGACAGGCTGATGAGAATCAGGCAAAATGCTGCCCAGATGCAGCCAATACGGACGGTGCGCTTTTTGCCGATGCGGGGTACAACCAGAAATCCGGTCAACACAATGCCCACCAGCGTTCCCATACCAAAGGCAGCGTTGAGTTGGGTAGTCTCCACAATCAGCATCCCGAAAACCTCGCCACCATAGGGTTCGAGGATGGCGTCTTGCATGAACAGGCTGAGGCTGAGTACCAGCAGGAACGTGAAGAACAGCCCCGTTTGACGGCTGGCGGTGAGGATGCGGAGTGCCCGTCCCAGGCTCAGCCCATCCTCGCGATCGCGCAGGGAGGAGCGCTGGGTGAGCCGGGAATATTTCTTCTCAATGCCAAAGGTGCTGGCGATCGCCAACCCACATACCACCAGGGGCGCAACGATGAACAGCCGATTGATGGAAGCCTGAATGGTTTCGATGGAGGAATCCAGATCCAGCGGGCGGAGAATAGCAACGGTGATGCCCACCCCCGTAATGATGCCAATCATCAGCATTGCCCAGCCGATGCCGATGAGGCGCGATCGCGACTGCTCATCCGACACATCCACCAACAGCGCGGTGAACGGGGTCGAAGTGGCGCTGAGTGCCAGCCCGTAGATGGCAAAGACCAGTGCCAGCAGGGCAATCCAGGGGTAGGTATGCGCTCCCCAGCCCTGGGTCGCCATGCTGTTGCTGAGTTGCCACACCACCTGCACCGCCAGAAACGCGGAAATGGCAACCGAAACTATGCCCAGCCAGATATAGCCGCTGCGGTGGTAGCCAAACAAAGGCTTGGAGTCAGACAACTGCCCAAACCAGACCCGCGCCGGAGCCATAAACTGGTGGACGGCGATCGTACCGGCTGCAACCAGGGCGGGGACTTGCAATTCATCGATCATCACCCGGTTTAAGACGCCCAGGGTCAACACCGACATAATGCCCAAGCCCATGTTAAACACCCCCAACCGCATCATCGTGAGGATGCCGATGCGGGGCATAGCTGCTTCCCCTGACGCGCCATTGGTTATTCCACCCTGGGAAGATGGATCGGATGGAATGTCTAGAAACTCTCCTTTCGTCATCGCTTCCCTCTTTGTCTTCTGATCTAAGCTGTTTTGATTCAGGCTGTTTTGATTCAGGCTGTTTTGATTCAGGCTGTTTTGATCCAGGCTGTTCTATCCCGATATCTCACCCAAGAAGTTTCACCCTGGTTCTACTAACTGATGTGAATGCTGGAGTGCTTTCCCCGGTTCATTGCTATGCAGACCCCACCAGGGGTGATGGGAAAACCGTGAATAAATTTCTGAGAATAAAAAGTGAAACGACCCGTGCGATGTTCTGGTAATAAGTCAGAACTCTTGCACTCCTTAGATTAGAGTATATGGATTTGCTGCCCATTGCCTACAGAAACGCCTGAGGCATGGGTTCTCTATTAGAATCACGTACGAAATAAACCCCGGAATTTTTGATGAGAAGCGCGGCGATGCCGCGCTTCTCATCAAAAATTCCGGATTTATTTTCACTCCTTAGCGATCGTCGGTGGAGCGACAGGGCGGAGGTGCTGTATTCGGCAGAGGCGGAAACCCTGATGGTTCTACATCACTGGTCACGACTCGGTTTCTTCCCTGATTCTTGGCTCTTAGCAAGTTCTGATCTGCCCGTTCCAACAAACTCATGCCTTTGGAATCATCCCCCGAAGAGAGGCTAGCAACCCCAGCGCTAATGGTGATGGTGAGTTCCAACGATTCGTTAATGGTGAAGGGTTGGTCGCCAATCAGCTCGCACAGGCGCATGGCGATCGTGGTTGCTTCTTCCAGCCCCGTGTCGCTGAGGAGAATGACGAATTCCTCGCCGCCATAGCGGAAGGGGGTGTCGTAGAAGCGCAGGTTGTGGCGCAGGCGGGCGGAGATGAGTTGCAGCACGCGATCGCCCACCCGATGCCCGTAGGTATCGTTGATGCGTTTGAAAAAGTCCACATCCAGCATTACCAGACTGATTGGGGTTTGGCGGTTCTGGCTATTCTGGATCTGGCGGGGTAGTTCCCACTCAAAGGCGCGGCGATTGTTCAGCTCGGTCAGCGGATCGACCAGGGCGATCGCCGAGAGAATATCGTTGGTTCGCATCAACTCTCGATGGTTCTGCACCTGGCGCAACCCGACCCCCAGGTAGGTTTGGAGTCGATTCTGAGTCAGTACCCCTTCTCCAGTGCCCAGGGTAACATCGGGGGCTGGTTGCTGATCCGCTGCCTCACTTGTCTGGGCGATCGCTTGTGCAAAATGCTGAAAATTTAATGCAAGAAAAATATCGGCTCCCATCTCCAACGCCTGAATTTCGCGCTGCATCTGGTCAATTGGTGAAGAAGATGCCACAGTGGGGGCAGAATCTTCCACAGCAAGGCAATAGATCCAGGCAAGATGGCTCTGTGCCTTGATTTCGTGGCACACATCCAAACAACCTGCATGGTCGGCTTGCAAAAGCAGCATATCGGGTTGCTGTGCCTGTACAATCGACATGGCTTCGCGAGGAGACGACACCCTTTCAACGGTAAATACAGAAAGTTGGTGAATGAACCCCGTGAATAGTTCCAGAAACGAGTGGCTGCCAACGAGCAAAATTGAAGCATCCATCGAAGTTAGGAGAATCCTCCAATAAAGGGAATGACGCTTCCTGGTAGCAGGAATAGAGGGGGCATCGGTTGCAAAAGGTTAACCCAATTCACCACTTACAGAGTTCAGCCAAAGCTCAGCCGGTTTGTACCAGTGTTGGTTTGTGCCAGTGATTTATGCCATTGAACTGTAAGCCAGTGAATCGAAAGGTTTTCCTCTTACTGTTGGATGCCAGGGCTAATTCTGGATAGATGCAGGTGCTCCCAAAAATTTGAACTTAAGGTAAGGCGATCGCAACACTCACAATACCTTTTTTCAAGTTTTTGAAAGGGTTACTCTACTACATCACTCATTGGGGGTGTCAGGTTCGGCTACAAATCTTCAATTACGGATTTCGGAGATTTTACGGTTTACCTGCCCCAGTAGCAGCATACCGAGCAACCGTAGTTACCCCTCAGAAGCCTGAAGGAGCAAACACCGAGTCCAGATCGCTGAAACAACCTGATTCAAACGATGGCGCTGAAACCAGGCATAAAAGTTACAACAGGGCGCAAACATGACTCAACATTCAAATGAGAATGCCATGCGAGTCTAGCCAGTCTGCGGCAAGATGGAAGTAAGGTGTTGGCTCATTCACTCCTCTGCACCTGGGGTTTGTCCAGCTCCATCAACTGAAATGGTTCTTTCACTCCGTCTACTCAGCGTTTTCTACTCAGCGTTTTCTACTCAGCGTTTATTGATGGATGAAGGACAATCGCTGCGGACAACTTCTGCGAGAACAGCGCTCTTCCCGGGACTCTGCATCTAATCGGCATCTAAAATGCGTAGGAAGCCTTTATATTCAACTATATTCAACTTTTATTTTACTGTAAGGTCACGTATACCCTATATCCCCCAGTGAGGGATTGCCAACCCCCTAGATTCCTGGTGAGCGGCTTATTCGAGGAATATTTTCAGGTCGTCCATCTGCGATTTAATCTAGATTGAGTGGGAGGCGATCGCTCCCCCTTGCCGGATGCCGTTTCGTGCTTTTGGCTATCTAGCGCACCTCGTTCGTGTCAAACCCTTTTCTGTCCAACCCTTGCTGACTCAGAGGCGCGATCGCCCAGAGACGCAGTTTCGTCAGCCGTACGCAAACGGCATCTATCCAACCCATCTCCTGTCTACCTCTACCTGTTTGCCTCTACCTGTTTGCCTTTACCTTTCTGCCTCTACCTGTTCTGCCTCTACCTGTTCTGCCTCTACCTGTATTGAGCGTTTCTCCCTAACTGTTGTCCTATGACCTCTTCCAAATCTGCTTCAAATATGCCTCCAATGCTCAAAGGCGCTGAAATTCGGGATACCTTCCTTAACTTTTATGCGGAGCGAGGACATACGATCCTACCCAGCGCCTCGCTTGTACCGGAAGATCCCACAGTGCTGCTGACCATTGCGGGCATGTTGCAGTTCAAGCCCATCTTTTTGGGGCAACGAACGGCGGAGGTTCCCCGTGCGACCACCTCGCAAAAGTGCATTCGCACCAACGACATCGAGAATGTGGGGCGCACCGCGCGGCACCATACCTTCTTCGAGATGCTGGGTAACTTCAGCTTTGGGGATTATTTTAAGGAGAAGGCGATCGCCTGGGCATGGGAACTGTCTACGGAGGTCTTCAAGCTGCCAGAGGAGCGACTGGTGGTGAGTGTGTTTCGTGAAGATGATGACGCCTTCGCCATCTGGCGGGATCAGATTGGTGTGCCTGTAAAGCGCATTATCCGCATGGATGAAGCGGATAATTTCTGGGCGTCGGGTCCGACGGGTCCCTGTGGTCCTTGCTCTGAGATTTACTACGACTTCCACCCCGAGCGGGGCGATGACGGCATTGACCTGGAAGATGACACTCGCTTCATTGAGTTCTACAACCTGGTTTTCATGCAATACAACCGGGATGCGGAGGGCAACCTGACACCGTTGGCGGCGCAGAACATTGATACCGGGATGGGGCTGGAGCGGATGGCGCAAATCCTCCAGCGCAAGCCAAATAATTACGAAACCGACCTGATTTTCCCGATTATCGAAACTGCGGCAAAGGTTGCTGGGCTGACCTACGACAAATGTGACGAGGGGCAAAAAGTTTCTCTCAAAGTAATCGGGGATCATGTCCGCTCAGTGGTTCATATGATTGCGGATGGGATCACCGCTTCAAACCTGGGGCGGGGGTATGTGCTGCGCCGCCTGATTCGGCGGGTGGTGCGCCACGGTCGTCTGCTGGGCATCGAGAAGCCCTTTATTCAGCAGGTGGCAGAAACGGCGATCGCCCTCAGCGAGTCCGCTTACCCCAATGTGCGCCAGCGTGCAGCGGCGATCCTTGGCGAACTGCAACTGGAGGAATCCCGCTTCCTGGAAACCCTGGATCGGGGTGAGAAGCTGTTATCCGAAATTCTGGGAAAAGTTCCCAAAGGCGGCGAGATTGCGGGCAAAGATGCCTTTGTGCTGTATGACACCTACGGTTTCCCCCTGGAACTGACCCAGGAAATTGCCGAGGAGCAGGGACGCACGGTGGATGTGAAAGGCTTTGAGGCGGCGATGGAGGAGCAGCGCGATCGCTCCCGCGAAGCCCACGAAACCATCGACCTGACGGTGCAGGGTTCCCTGGATAAACTGGCGGAAAATCTCCATGAAACCGAATTTCTGGGCTATTCCGAGGTTGTAAGTACCGCTGAAGTGAAATTGCTGCTGGTGGAAGGCAAGCCCACCAATACTGCCGAAGCAGGCACACAGGTGCAGGTGGTGCTCGACAAAACGCCGTTCTATGCGGAATCTGGCGGACAGATTGGCGATCGCGGCTACCTCTCTGGCGATCAGGTGGTGGTGCGGGTCGAGGATGTGCAGAAGGATGGCGCAATCTTCGTCCACTTTGGGCGGGTGGAGCGGGGGACGCTGAAACCGGGCGATCGCCTCTCGGCTCAGATTGACCTTGCCTGCCGTCGTCGTGCCCAGGCAAACCACACCGCCACCCACCTGCTCCAGGCGGCACTGAAAATGCTGATTGACGACAACATCAGCCAGCAAGGATCGCTGGTGGCGTTCGATCGTCTGCGGTTCGACATCAACTTCTCCCGTGCTCTCACCCAGGAGGAATTGGAGCGGGTGGAAAATCAGGTCAACACTTGGATCGCTGAAGCCCACGCTGCCAAGATTGCGCTTATGCCCCTGACCGAAGCCAGGGCAAAGGGCGCTACAGCCATGTTTGGCGAAAAGTATGCCGATGAGGTGCGGGTCATCGACTTCCCCGGCGTGTCGATGGAGCTTTGCGGCGGCACCCATGTACAAAACACGGCGGAAATTGGGCTGTTCAAAATCATTAGCGAAACGGGTGTTGCCGCTGGGATTCGCCGGATCGAAGGGGTGGCGGGTCCGGCGGTGCTGGAGTACCTGAATGTGCGCGACAAGGTGGTGCGGGAACTGGGCGATCGCTTCAAAGCAAAGCCCGAAGAACTGCCCGATCGCATTACCGCGCTGCAAGAGGAACTGAAAGCGACTCAGAAGCAACTGGAAGCCGCTAAAGCCGAGCTGGCGCTGGCACAGTCTGACCAGTTGCTCGACCAGGTGGAAACTGTGGGCGACTTCAAGCTGCTGGTTGCCGAAATGCCCGGAGCCGATGCCGATGCCCTCAAAACCGCCGCCGAACGTCTCGCCCAGAAGCTTGGCGAAGGTGCCGTTTTCCTGGGTGCTTCCCCCGCCCCCGAAAAGGTGAACCTGATTGCTGCCTTCAGTCCAGCGGTCAACAAGAAGGGAATTCAGGCTGGGAAGTTTATTGGGGCGATCGCCAAGCTCTGCGGTGGCGGTGGCGGCGGACGACCCAACTTCGCCCAGGCAGGTGGACGCGATCCCGAAAAGCTGACGGATGCCCTCGCCGAAGCAAAACGGCAACTGACCGAGCAGCTTGCTGCCCAGTAATATCTTATGGATTTTGAAAGCGCGGCTGTGCCGCGCTTTCAAAAAACAAGTTCTGGATTTTATTCAATCTTCAGCGCTGAGGATTGAAACTAAAACAAAACCCGGAATTTTTGATGAGAAGCGCGGCAGTGCCGCGCTTCTCATCAAAAATTCCGGGTTTTATTTTGTACGTGATCCTTAGCGGGAAGAGTCAGATAGTGCGGCGAGGGACGGCGATCGCTCCTCCAGCATCATCGCATCGCCATCGCTTTGCACTACCAGCACGGGACAGCAGGCGTGGTGCAGCACATAGTTGCTGACACTGCCCAACAGCAGTTCCGTAAAGCCCCGGCGTCCCCGTCGCCCCATCACAATCAGGTCGGCGTTCCAAAAGCGGGCGACCTGGCAGATGCCGCGACCCGGTTCGTGGGGGTGCGTGCTGACCTGGACGGAAACGCCTTCACGTTGGGCGCGATCGCACAGATCCGTAAACACTGTCTGAATATGCTTTTCCTGCATTTCCAACTGCATCTGCTGGGACTGATACGCCTGGGTCACCAACTGCGGCGACAGCCCCATCTCCCCCGGCAGTAGCAGGAACTTGGGAACCAGATCTTCCGTCAGACTATGAAAGAGCAACAGCTTGGCATGGTTAGACTTGGCAAGCGCCAATGCCTGCTCAAACACGCTTTGTCCTAGTTCCGTCTCATCAATCGCTGCAAGGATCTTTTGGAAAGCCATAGTTTTTCTCCTGGTACGCCCCCGGATGGGTGGACTGACTCCTCACCTGATTGAATGATTTCGATTTAGTTTCAAACTACAGCAATTTTTAAATTGCAGCGAACCTCTGCAATAGTTACTAACAATCGCCAGGTAATCGCCAGATAATCGCCAGGTAATCGCCAAGCGGCGCAAAGCTAACCCATCACAAATTTTCCTCAATAAAACTTAAGTTAACAATTATTCACAGATAGTTTCTTTGCGTTCCATTGGTGCCCGCCCGCAAATGAACTACGGGCTAGTTGCAGGAAGTCCGTTAAAACGGACTGGAAAACCGGATGAGCGCTTCTCAACCCATTTCAATGGGTTTGAATGCACTAGCCCGCAATTTATTTGCGGGAGGGTGTCGGCAGAGGTTCCACTTGTGTCGGCACATCATAGGTGGATGCAAATTATAGGGGGTATCCCAATAGACGCTAAAAAAAATGTGTCCTGCCGGGACGCTAACCTTCCAAGTTGCCTCTGTGGTGTCATAAACAACATGATCGCCATTTTTCTAAAACCCTTGATTTTGCCGACGCTGAGCGTCGGCAAAATCAAGGGTTTTAGAAAAATGGCGAAGGTATTGATCAAAAAAGATCCCCGACTGTGCGCCGGGGATCTGCAAACTCAAGGGAATCACTGGACCAAAGCCGGAGCAGGCATCGCCGTTGGCAGCAACTCTGGATGGAGGTTCACCGCTTCTACCTGACTGCCCACATAAATGCCGAGCGCACGGGCAGCCTGCACCAGGAAATCGTTGGGATCGACCAGGCGCGGGCTTTGTGCCAGCACTTCGGCAAGGGGATGCACCGTAACGCGACCACCCTGCCAGGTCACCATCTGGTCGAAGCGGTTTTCGGCAACGAGATCGATGGCTGTGGTGCCAAAGGAGGCGGCGATCAGGCGATCGAGTCCGGAGGGCATACCGCCCCGCTGGATGTGCCCCAGCACCGAGACGCGAATTTCGGCGGGTTGACTGCGCAGGCGCTTGATCTGGTCGGCAATGTACTGCCCCATGCCGCAGGCGGCAGACCCATCGGGATACGCACAGATGGGAGAACTGGGTTCGGGCTGGATGCCCTCGGCGACGACGACGATCGCAAATTTCCTGCCCCAGCGATCGCGCAACTCATCCAGGTGATGGCACACTTCCTGCACCGAGTAGGGAATTTCGGGGAGCAAAATCACATCGGCTCCCCCAGCAATCCCTGCGTTAAGGGCGAGGTGCCCCGCTTCCCGTCCCATCACTTCCACAATCATGATGCGGTCGTGGCTGGAGGCGGTGTAGGTGAGGCGGTTGAGGGCGTCGATCACCGTGTTGATGGCGGTATCAAAGCCGATGGAACGCTCGGTGACGCCTACATCGTTATCGATGGTTTTGGGAATGGCGATCAGGTTCCAATTCCCTTCCAGCGCCAGTTGCCGCAGGATTGCCAGACTGCCATCTCCCCCAATGGCAATCAGCGCATCCAACCCCATCTCATGAACACTGTTGATGATGTCTTTCGATTCTGCCAGGGTGTTGCCGCCGTTGATGGTGCCGAGGATCGTGCCGCCCATGCTGAGCAGGGGGTCGATGCCGCGCACATCGAGTCCGTGGCAGTTGAGGGGGATCGAGGTGCGCGATCGCAAGCCCTCTGTCGCATAGGGAATGCCAACAACTTCCCACCCGTAGGTGAGGGTGGCGTGGTTCACAACGGCACGAATGGCACCGTTCAAACCAGGGCAGTCGCCACCGCTGGTCAAAATTCCAATCCGCTTCCTTGTGTTCATAAGGTTCTGCTCCCGTAGGTGGATGAAGAGTTGAGGAGAGTCAGGGAGGGGGATAAGGGGGTGGATGAGTGGGTGAGTGGGTGAGTGAGTCGGTGGGGTGAGGGCTTTGCCACTGTGAGGTTATTCCTTCACCCTTTACCCTTCACCCTTTACCCTTTGCTTTCCACTCCCGCGTTACTCGCTGCCATCGAGCCGCAGATCGGCCTGGACAATGGAGGGATCGCTGGTGCGGCTGATGGTGAAGCCGAGTTTTTCGCAGACCCGTTGCATGGCGGCGTTGTCGGAGAGGATGTCGGCGGTGATGGCGTCGAGTTTTTCGTTGCGCCCCACGTCGATCAGCCGTTGTAGCAGTTGCGTGCCCAAGCCCCGATGTTGATGGCGATCGCTCACCAGCATGGAAAACTCTGCCTCATTGGTGCCGTGCAGTTTGCTCAACCGCCCAGCCGCGAGGATTTCGTGGTCTCCCGTTTCAGGGTTCTTGTAATCTGCGACAAACGCCATCTCCTGGTCATAGTCCACAAAGCAGATGCGCGTTAGCCGTTCGTGGGCGGTGCGCTGGCTCAGCTTCATCAGGTGGAAATAACGCAGGTAGATACTTTGTTCCGAGAGGGTTTCATGGAACTGTACCATGAGCGGTTCATCTTCGGGGCGAATCGGGCGAATCGTAACAGGGGAGCCGTCATCGAATTGCCAGCACAGGCTGTATTGGGCGGGGTAGGGACGAATCGCCGGGGTCGGCAAATCTTCGTCCGCAATGTCGCGGGGATGCAGCACCACACGGGCATCCAGCGCCACCATGTTGCCCCCGTTGCCTTCGTCATCCAAAGGAGCCGCCAGCAGTGGGTTGATGTCGATCTCCTTGATCCGGGGTTGCTCGACCACCAGTTGGCTGAAGCGCACGAGCAGTTGTTCCAGCCCTGGCAGATCGACGGCTTGCCGTCCTCGCACGCCTTTGAGGGCTTTGTAGATGCGGGTGCGCTCCATCATCCGGCGAGCCAGGGTGCTATTGAGGGGAGGTAGGGCGATCGCCCGATCCTGATATACCTCCACCATTTGCCCGCCGGAGCCAAAGAGCAACACGGGACCAAACTGGGGATCGAGGCTACTGCCCAGAATCAACTCATAGCCATCCCGCTTCAGCATGGGTTGGACGGTGACGCCCAGGAAATCTGCCGCTGGCACCGCCGCTTCAATGGATTGATATGCCGCCCGTACCGCTTCGGGAGATTCCAGGTTGAGCTTGACGCCGCCCACATCGGTTTTGTGGGTGATGGTCTTGGAGTGCAGCTTGACGACGATGGGATAGCCGATCGCCTCTGCCTCACGCACCGCATCTTCAGCGGTGGCTGCCAACCGGGTCGTGACAATGGGAATGCCATAGGATTGCAGCAGTTGCTTCGATTCCTCTTCCGTCAACAGCGTGCGCCCTTCATCCAGGGCAGCCTGGAGCAGATGGGCGGCGTGTTGTTCATCCGCACCATCGCCATCGCTACCGGGTAACACGGGCGTTTCGTAGAGTCCCTTCAGGGTGTAGCTGTATTCCCACATGTAGCTAAAGACCCGTGCTGCCGAGTCGGGATAGCGATAGGTGGGGATTCCGGCATCGTTCAGCAGGTTTTCGCCGGGGGTCACATCGTCGCCACCCATCCAACTGGCGATGATGGGTTTGGTATGCTTGCGGGTCAGCAGGGAGGTGGCGGTGTTGGTCTCCACATAGGTCTTGAGTTGCTGGGCGATCGCCGTGGGGTTGGTCATCGCCTGGGGCGTGAGGATCACCAGCAAGGCATCGCTGTTGGGGTCTTTGGCGGCGACTTCCAGGGTTTTGGCATAGCGCTCGGGTTCCGCATCCCCCAGGATATCGATGGGGTTGCCGTGGCTCCAGTGGGTGGGCAGGAATTCGCTGAGCTTGGCGATCGTGTCATCCGATAACTCCGCCAGTTTGCCGCCCGTGGCGATCAGCGCATCCGTCGCCAGCACACCAGGACCACCCGCATTGGTGATGATGCTGAGCCGTGGACCCTTGGGACGGGGCTGTTTCGCCAGCACTTCCGCCAGGTCAAACATATCGGAGATGCGGTTCACACTCAGCACGCCGCAGCGTTTGAAGGCGGCTTCTAGCACCGCTTCGCTGCCCGTGAGTGCGCCCGTGTGGGAGGCGGCAGCTTTGGCGGCGGCTTCTGTCCGTCCCGCTTTCAGCACGATGATGGGCTTGGTCAACGCCACTTCCCGCGCCGCCGTCAGGAACGATCGCGCGTCCCCAATAGACTCCATGTAGATCACAATACTTTCGGTATTGGGATCATCGCCCAGGTAGTAGATCAGGTCGCCCCAGCCCACATCCAGCATGGAGCCAATGGAGACGAAGGCGCTGAAGCCCACATTCTCCCGAAAGCTCCAGTCGAGGATGGCGGTGCAGAGTGCGCCGCTCTGGCTGATGAAGCCCACATTACCGGGGCGTGCCATGCTGCTGCCAAAGGTGGCGTTCAGTCCCGAAATGGGGTTCATCACCCCCAGGCAGTTGGGACCGATGAGCCGCATTTTATAGCGCCGAATTTCCGCCAGCACTTCTTGTTCCAGGGCAATTCCTGCGGGTCCCGTTTCCTTGAACCCAGCGGAAATCACGATCGCCCCTTTGATCCCCACCTCACCACATTCCCGAATCACACCGGGAACCGTGTGAGCCGGAGTGGCAATGATCGCTAAATCCACCTGCTCAGGAATATCGGCAACGCTGGCATAGGCTCGAATCCCCAAAATGCTCTTGCGCTTGGGGTTGACGGGATAAATGGTGCCCCCAAAAGCGTTGGTGATCAGGTTCCAGAGGAGGGTGCGCCCAACACTGTTGGGGCGTTCGCTGGCTCCAATAACGGCGATCGCCTGGGGCGCAAAAATCGCGTCCAGGGGGCGGTGCTCCATCCGTAGCAAATCATGGGTCGGATCGGGGGTTAACGTCGTTGCAGTTTGAAGGGTAGTACTGGACATGGGTCATATCCCTAGTGGAGGTCAGGTTCAGGGGTGCGATCGCCGGACAGTGGGTTGGTTGGAGCCTTCGTGCCTTTGTGTTGGGGGGAACCACCCAGACACAAAGACACAAAGGGGAAAGAGAGGCTATGCCTGGGGTACGGGTTCTTCGGTCACGCTTTCGGCGACTTCATCTACTTCGGTGTGGAAGGAGACGGCATCGACGCGACAGCCCATGTACGCCAGCACATACAGCTCTTTCAGGTCGCGAATCAGCGGATAGCGGGGGTTCGCTCCGGTGCATTGGTCGTCGAATGCCTGATCCGCCATTTCTTCCAGTTGGCTGTAGAAGAGTTGGTCGTCTTCGTGCAGTACTTCGCGAATGGTGGCAGGGATGTCCAGTTCCCGCTTCAGGGCTTCGATCGCCGCTACCAGCCGTTCCACCTTTTCATCCTGAGTAAAGCCACCCAGCTTCAGGTGATCGGCAATCTCGGCATACCGCTCCTTGGCATGGGGGTACTTGTATTGCGGGAAGATCGCCTGCTTCAGGGGCACATCGGTGGCGTTGTAGCGAATGACATGGGAGATCATCAGTGCGTTTGCCAGACCGTGGGGCACATGGAAGGTGGAACCCAGTTTGTGTGCCATCGAGTGGCAGATGCCCAGGAAGGCGTTGGCGAATGCCATCCCTGCAATAGTGGCGGCATAGTGAACCTTTTCACGGGCTTCCGCATCGTTGGCACCATTCTTATAGGAGCGGGGCAGGTATTGGAAGAGGAGGGCGATCGCCTCCAGCGCCAAACCTTCCGTAAACTCCGTTGCCAGTACCGACACATAGGACTCCAGCGCGTGGGTCAGGGCATCGATCCCGCCAAAGGCGGTGAGCTTGCGGGGCATTCCCATCACCAGATCCGGATCGACGATCGCCATGTTCGGGGTCAGGGCATAGTCCGCGAGGGGATACTTGATGCCCGCGCGATCGTCCGTCACCACTGCAAACGGGGTTACTTCCGAACCCGTGCCCGATGTGGTAGGAATCGCCACCATGATGGCTTTCTGACCCAGGGCAGGCAGCTCATACACCCGCTTGCGGATGTCCATAAACCGCATTGCCAACCCATCAAACTCCACTTCGGGATGCTCATACATCAGCCACATCACCTTCGCCGCATCCATCGGCGAACCCCCACCCACCGCAATGATCACGTCAGGGTTGTACTTCCGCAGTTGATCCAATCCCTGGTTCACATTGGTCAGCGTAGGATCGGGTTCAACTTCGTGGAAGATGTCGTAGTTGATCCCCATCCGCTCCAGCACCGAGGTAATGCTGTCCAGCACGCCCATTTCAAACAACGGATGGTCGGTAACGATAAAGGCCCGCTTCTTGTCTGCCAGATCGCTCAGGGCAACGGGCAGGCAACCGCGCTTGAAGTAGATCTTGGGAGGAACGCGGAACCACAGCATGTTTTCCCGCCGCTCGGTGACAGTCTTCACATTGAGCAGGTGTTGCGGCGCAACGTTGCCCGAAACCGAGTTGCCGCCCCAGGTGCCACAGCCCAGCGTCAGCGAAGGATCTAGCTTGAAGTTGTAGAGGTCGCCGATCGCCCCTTGCGAGGACGGCGTATTCACCAGCACCCGGCTGGTCTGCACATGGTTCTCGAAAAAGGCGATGTCATCCCGGTTGCGGGGATCGGTGTAGATCACCGAGGTATGTCCCCAACCACCAAACACCACCAGCTTTTGAGCAATGTCTACCGCATCAAAGAAGTTCGACGCCCGGTAGAGCGCTAGCACAGGCGACAGCTTTTCAAAGGAGAAGGGTTCCTGGAGTCCCACTTCGCTGGCTTCACCAATCAGCACCTTGGGCGCGGTGCAGGGCAGCGGATTGCTGTCGCCACACTTGCCGCTCTGGCATTCCAGGCACAACTTGCCCAGCCCTGCCAACTCACCGATCGCCTCAGCGGTCTGCCCAACGATCGCCGCATTCAGCCGCCCATCCTTCATCAGCACCGCTGCAACTTTCTGCTTCTCCTCCTCATTCAGGATGTAGGCACCCCGCCGCATGAACTCTTCCTTCACTGCGTCGTACACCTCATCCACCACAATGACAGACTGCTCCGACGCGCAGATCATGCCATTGTCAAAGGTCTTGCTCAGCAAAATCGAGCTAACCGCCATCTGAATATCCGCAGACTTGTCGATCACCGCTGGGGTATTGCCTGCCCCCACCCCCAGAGAGGGGTGCCCCGACGAATATGCCGCCCGCACCATACCGGGACCGCCCGTTGCCAGGATCAGCTTCACCTGGGGATGGCTCATCAACGCCTGCGACAGTTCGATGGTCGGCTCATCAATCCAGCCAATGATGTCTGCTGGTGCGCCCGCCTTCACGGCTGCTTCCAGCACCACCCGCGCCGATTCCACACTGCACTTCTTCGCCCGGGGGTGGGGCGAAAAGATGATGGCGTTGCGCGTCTTCAGTGCTAACAGTGCCTTGAAGATGGTGGTCGAGGTCGGGTTCGTGGTTGGCACCACCCCCGCCAGAATGCCCATTGGCTCGGCTACCCGCTGCACACCAAAGGCTTTGTCATCTTCAATCACGCCACAGGTCGCTTCATGCTTGTACTTGTTGTAGATATATTCCGACGCAAAGTGATTTTTGATCACCTTGTCTTCAATCACGCCCATTCCTGTTTCTTCAACCGCCTTTTTGGCTAAAGGAATGCGTTGGTTGTTAGCTGCCAATGCTGCCGCCCGAAAAATGGCGTCCACCTTGTCCTGACTGAAGGTGGCGTAGGTTTCCTGTGCCGCCTTAACGCGAGCAATCAGAGCTTCCAAATCTTGTAGGGTTGCGATCGTTGTGGTTGTAGTAGCTGTCATGAATGATTCCTCAGAGCTTAGCGATTGGGAGAGTAATCGAAAAATCAAAAAATGAAATTTGTAACGCTTGCAGGAAATTCGATCTGCGACTTCTTTTCAAAGTGAAATAGTGAAGCGAGATGTTGCGATAAACGGCGCAGAAGAAGTCGCAGATCTGTAACCTTCATCAACGCCAGATCAAAACCCATCAAACCGCTTTCAGTCCTCGACTGCGGAAAATTTCCAGGGTTTCTTGAATCATTTCGGGTGGAGGCGGTTGGGTGTCTTTTAGCTGGTACTCATAGCCCAGTTGTTCCCACTTGTATTCGCCCATTTTGTGAAAGGGCAACACTTCGACTCGTTCAACATTGGTCATGCTGGCAAGGAAATCGGCGAGTCCTTCAACGTTGGCGCGATCGCTCGACAGCCCCGGCACTAACACAAACCGCACCCAGGCGGGTTTGCCAATCTCATTCAAATACCGCGCCAGCGCCAGCGTCCGGTCAATTTCAACTCCTGTTACCTTTGCAAATGTTTCGGGAATAAAGGATTTGATGTCGAGCAACACCAGATCCACATAGGGCAGCACCGCCTTCGCGATAAACAAATCCGCATAACCCGACGTATCCAGCGCGGTGTGAATGCCCAATGCCTTGCATTGCCGAAAGACCTCCGCCACAAAATGCGGCTGATACAACGGCTCGCCGCCCGTAATCGTCACGCCACCGCCGCTCGTCCGCATGTAGGTGGTGTACTTCTTGATTTCGGCCACCACCGCGTCAGCCGTCACCCGACGACCATCCTCAACGTTGCGACAATCGGGATTACTGCAATACTGGCAGCGCAACGGACATCCCGTGGTAAACACCACAAACCGGATTCCCGGTCCATCCACTGTGCCGCAGCTCTCGAAGGAGTGAATATGCCCCTCCACCACGCCATGCGGCTCCGCAAACGGTTGGGAATTGTGGGCGATCGCATTTGTCATAGAACCTCTGCCCTCGGCTGAACACCGGAGAATCGGGTTGTTGCTGGTTTTCATCTATCCCAAGCCTGAACCCTTTCTCTCCACCTCAAGTTCTAAGCAAAGAATCTGAGGAACTTGTGAAGACGCCCTCTACCCTCCAAAACTTCAGATCCTCTTAATGAAAATTGGCGATCGCCAACCATAGCGCTACGCACTTATAGCGGTGCGCAAGTTGCTTCAGCACATGGGAGGGGCGGCGCGGCGCGCCGCCCCTCCCATGTGCTGTACTTAAAGCGCTTGCAAAACGCTATATAACTGAGCAAAAAGTAAAGTCTTTGATTGTGTGTGGAGCGCGCGCACTATAACGCGCACCATAACGCGCACTATAAAAAGCTTTAGAAAACTATGGATTGTCCTCAAACGGTAATAACTTTTGGGAAAATATCAGAAGGACGAACATTCGGGTGAGGCTGACCCATGACAACCGTGCTCAATCTCAATCCCATTACCTGCCTGACACGGGAGCAGTTTTACCAACTGTGCCTCGCCAATCCCGATGTATCCCTTGAGCGCTCGGCGATGGGAGAGTTAATCATTGTGACTCCGATAGGTGGTGAGGGCGGGAGCCAGGAAGCGCGGCTCATTACTAAAGTAGGCATCTGGAATGAACAAACACAGTTAGGCGTCGTCTTCAGTTCCCAAACTGTGTTCAGCTTGCCCCAGGGGGGCGATCGCTCACCCGATGTCGCCTGGGTCAGCCAACCTCGCTGGGATGCCCTCAGCCCTGATCAGCGCCAGGGTTTCCCACCCATCTGCCCCGACTTTGTGATTGAGTTGCGATCGCCCAGCGATCGCCTCCAACCCCTTCAGACCAAAATGCAAGAATACCTGAACAGCGGGTTGCGCCTGGGTTGGCTGATTAATCCCAAGGATCAGCAGGTTGAAATTTATCGTCTAGGACAATCGGTTGAAGTGGTCTCAATACCGACTACGCTTTCTGGGGAAACGGTCTTGCCAGGATTTGAACTTTCCCTACCCTGACACGCTATCGAGGAGGGCTGGCGATCGCCCCAAGGGCGGTATTTAAGGAGAATGGGCGATCGCGCTAAACTAAATCTTTCATCCCATCACCACCATGACTTCTCAAATCACCTACCCCCACATTGAGAAATTGGCAGGACAAGCGGCACGTTTACAGCGGTTGCCGCGCATTCGGGTGGCTCAAATCGTTATGGACTACCTGGCGTATGGATGGTCGGTTGAGGAAATGTGTCGCCACCATCCCTATCTCAATCCTGCCGAAGCCTATGCTGCGATGGGCTACTACTACGATCATCAAACTGAAATTGATGAAGAGATCCGAAGCGAGTGGGACCAGGCACAACAGGACAAGTTACAAGCATCCCAGTCTCCGTTCGCCGCTCGAATGCGAGCCAGAGGACTGTTGTAAATGTCCGTCCGGTTATACATGGATGTGCATGTACCCCAACCCATTACAGAGCAGCTTCGGCGGCGGGGAGTGGATGTTTTAACAGCCATCGAAGATAACGCTAAAGAATTTCCAGATGATGTACTGCTAGAACATTGCTTCCAACTGCAACGAGTCCTGTTTACGCAAGATATCCGCTTCAAAGCTCTAGCCGAAGATTGGCAGCGCCGAGGTAGACCGTTTGCAGGTTTAATTTTTGGACACCAACTTGGCGGCACCATTGGACAGTACGTAAGAGATTTAGAACTGATTGCTCAAGCGTCTGAAATGGATGATTGGCTAAATACAATCGAATACCTACCCTTCTAATCCCAAGCCTGCCAGGATGAGGCGAACGCCTGTGATGATGAGCAGTACCAGAACGATGGTGCGGAAGGTGGTGGGGTTGATGTAGCGGGAGAGGTAGGTGCCGACGATAAAGCCTGTGATCGAGCAGGGGAGGGCGATCGCCAACAACTCCAGGACATCTAAAGTGATGCGATGTTGGAGAGCGTGTCCGACCACAACAGCGACGGTATTAAAGGCGAAGAAGCCCGTCAGATTGCCCTTCAACTGCTCCGGAGTCCAGCGGCAACATTGACCATAAAAGACAGCAGGTGGACCAGGAATGTTGTAGGTTCCGGTGAGCATTCCGGCGAGGAAGCCAAAACTGTAGCCCCAATGGGGCGATCGCAGCGTCGGCGACTCCACCTGCACCAGCGAGTAGAGCGCATAGCCGCTGATGATAATTCCCAACACCACCAGCATCAGCGATTCGGGCGCAAACTTCAGGCTCTGCAAACCTATGGGAATGCCAACCAATGCCGCAACCACCATGCGTCGCACCGCCACCCATTGAAAATGACGATGATAGCGCGACCACATAAACGCACCATTCACCAATCCTGTCAGGGCAAGGAGGGGAGAAGCAAGGCTAAAACTGGTGGCACTGGCGAGGATGGGGATCGCAACCAGGGCAAAGCCAAAGCCTGCCATGCTTTGAACCAGTGCGCCCAGGGTCATCGAAAATGCTACGGTTAGTTCTACTGTCATCTCTACACCTTAACTGCCCCCTCAACTGCCGCCAAATCTCCCGCTCAACAAACGAAATCTGTGTGTCACAATAGCCATACGAATGGCATTATGCCCTGTACCTGAGTCCACTGGAGGAGAAGGATTCGTGGAGTCTCGCTACAATCCCGCTGCGATCGAAGAAAAATGGCAAGCAACCTGGGACGCCCAAGGACTGGATCAGGCGCTGGATGACCCCAGCAAGCCCAAGTTCTATGCGTTATCGATGTTCCCCTATCCTTCGGGCAACCTGCACATGGGGCATGTCCGCAACTACACCATCACCGATGTGATTGCGCGGGTGCGGCGAATGCAGGGCTATCGGGTGCTGCACCCGATGGGCTGGGATGCGTTTGGGTTGCCAGCGGAGAATGCGGCGATCGATCGCGGCACCCATCCCGCTAAGTGGACGTACCAAAACATCGCCACAATGAAAGGTCAGCTCAAGCGGTTGGGGCTGTCCTATGACTGGGATCGCGAAGTGGCGACCTGTGCGCCCGATTACTATCACTGGACACAGTGGATTTTTATCGAGTTTTTCAAAGCGGGGCTGGCGTATCGGAAGGCAGCCACGGTGAACTGGGACCCAGTTGATCAAACGGTGGTCGCCAATGAGCAGGTGGATGCGGATGGGCGATCGTGGCGATCGGGGGCACTGGTCGAGAAGCGAATGCTGGAGCAGTGGTTCTTGAAGATTACAGACTACGCGGAGCAGTTGCTCGCCGACCTCGACACCCTGGAGGGCTGGCCCGACAAGGTAAAGCTGATGCAGGCAAACTGGATCGGTAAATCCACTGGGGCAGAAGTCACCTTTAAAACGGAAGCCGGGGATGATTTGACGGTCTTCACCACCCGTCCCGATACTCTCTGGGGAGCCACCTTCATGGTGTTGTCGCCGGAGCATCCCTTGGTGGAAAAGCTGACGACCGAGGAGCAAAGATCAGCGGTTCACGCTTATCAAAAAGAGGCGTCTGCGAAAAGCGATGTGGATCGGATGGTGGAGGATCGCGAGAAAACCGGGGTTTGGACGGGCAGCTATGCCATCAATCCGGTGAATGACGCGAAGATCCCCATCTGGATTGCGGATTATGTGCTGATGGGCTATGGCACGGGAGCCATCATGGCGGTTCCAGCCCACGACCAGCGCGACTTTGAGTTTGCCCGCAAGTTTGACCTATCGGTCAAAGTGGTGGTGCAACCGGAAGGCGACGAACTGGATGGCGACACCATGACCGAGGCGTGGCCCGGTGATGGGGTGATGGTGCATTCGGGTCCGCTGAATGGGGTGCCTGCGGGTAAGGGCGCGGGGCAGAGTGTGGAGAAGGCGATCGCCCATCTCGAAAGCACCAACAAAGGCAAAGGCACCACCACCTTCCGTCTGCGGGATTGGCTGATCTCCCGCCAGCGCTATTGGGGTGTGCCCATCCCGATGATTCACTGCCCCCAGTGCGGCGTTGTGCCCGTGCCCGAGGCTGACCTGCCCGTGCTGCTGCCGGAGGATGTGGAGTTGTCGGGGCGGGGCGGTTCTCCCCTGGCGAAGATGGAGGACTGGGTCAACGTGCCCTGCCCCAGTTGCGGCACGGCGGCGAAGCGGGAGACGGATACAATGGATACCTTCATCGACTCATCCTGGTACTTCCTGCGTTACACCGATGCTCGCAACGACCAGCAGGTATTTGATCCCAAGAAGGCGAACGATTGGATGCCCGTGGATCAGTATGTGGGTGGGATTGAGCACGCGATTTTGCACCTGTTGTACTCACGGTTCTTTACGAAGTTTTTGCGCGATCGCAACCTCCTCAACTTCGACGAACCCTTCCAGCGCTTGCTCACCCAGGGCATGGTGCAGGGCTTAACCTTCCGCAACCCCAACAAGAGCGGCAAAGACCAGTGGGTTCCCTCCGATCGCGTCACCGATCCCGACAATCCCACCGATCCCGAAACGGGCGACCCCCTGGAGCGCATCTATGCCACCATGTCCAAATCCAAGGGCAACGGGGTCGCGCCAGAAGATGTGATCGCCCGCTATGGAGTGGACACCGCCCGCATGTTCATTCTGTTCAAAGCCCCACCAGAAAAGGATCTGGAGTGGGATGATGCGGATGTGGAAGGGCAGTCGCGCTTCCTCAACCGGGTGTGGCGCTTGCTGACAGATTTTGTGGAAAACGGACAGGGAGCCGGAACCGCAAGTGCTGAACTGAGCAAGGCAGAAAAAGACCTGCGCCGTGCGACCCATACCGCCATTAAAGAGATCACCGAAGACATTGAAGGCGATTATCAGTTCAACACGGCTGTATCCGAGTTGATGAAGCTGAGCAACGCCCTTTCCGATGCCGACTGCAAGGACTCTCCGGTTTATCGAGAAGGGATCGAAACCCTCGTTATTCTGCTGGCTCCCTTCGCCCCGCACATCGCCGAAGAACTCTGGCATGAACTCGGCAACTCCGAGTCTGTCCACCTGCAAACTTTCCCCAAGGTTGATCCCCAAGCGCTGGTGGTGGATGAGATTCCCCTGGTGATTCAGGTGATGGGCAAGACCCGTGGCACGATTACCGTGCCTGCCTCCTCCGACAAAGCCACGCTGGAGAAGCTGGCAAAGGAATCCGACCTGGCGCAGAAATACATCGAAGGGAAAGAGATCAAAAAAGTGATTGTGGTGCCTGGCAAGCTAGTGAACTTTGTGGTGAGCTAGACAGCCAGCGGATTTCTAAAAAGAGTTCAGGTCGTTTCACTATGACCTGAACTTAGGATCACGTACGAAATAAAACCCGGAATTTTTGATGAGAAGCGCGGCAATGCCGCGCTTCTCATCAAAAATTCCGGGTTTTATTTTATTTTCAATCCTAAGCTTGCAATGGATGCCCATTTTCATGGGCATGACAGAGCGACCCTGTTAGCGGGATATTCTTTTGCAGAAATCACCTCACTTCATCGGCGGCGCGTAATGTCCACAGTGACACTTCCCGTGAAGTCGGGGATGGGTGGGCTGACTTTGGTGAGTTTGACTTGCACCTGCTCAACCTGTTCTGATGCAAGAATGCGTTGGGCGATCGCCTCTGTCAACCGCTCCACCAGCTTGAAGCGTTCGGTTTGGATCAGGGTCTGAATGTCCTTCACCGCTGCCCGATAGTCGTAGGTATGGGCAATATCATCCGTTGCTGCCGCTGAGGAAATATCGAGCCAAACCCGCAGATCCACCGTGTACCACTGCCCCAGGGTTTGTTCTTCGGGGAGCAGCCCGGTATAGCCGTAGGCGCGGATGTTGGTGATGTGGAGGGAGTCGGACATCAGAGTTGCCTGCGTTTGGCTGCTGGGGGCGGGTTTGGGTTGGAGATTGGAATGAGGGGGTAGAGGGTGACGCGAAACCCGCCCGTATGGGTGGCGTTTTAGGTCAAATCGCGATGGGTGAAGGGGCGGGCGTTGGGTCCGGTGTAGGTGGCGGAGATATTGCCATCTCCAGACACCCAGTACTTGTAGGTGACGAGTCCTTCCAGACCAACCGGACCACGGGGTGGCATTTTTTGGGTACTGATGCCGACCTCTGCCCCAAAGCCATAGCGGAAGCCATCGGCAAAGCGGGTGGAGCAGTTGTGGAAGACCCCAGCGGCATCGACCCGGTTCATAAAGTCGAGGGCAGTCTGGTCGTTTTCGGTGACGATCGCATCCGTGTGGCGAGAACCGTAGGTGTTGATATGGGCGATCGCCGCTTCCATCGAAGCCACCTGCTTGATTGAGAGAATCAGGTCGCTATACTCGGTTTTCCAATCGTCGTCGGAGGCGTGCTGGATGGTCATACCATGCTGTGCCAGCAGGGTTTGCGTCGGAGCATCGCCCCGCAGCTCGACGGCGTGGGTCTGCAAGGTATCGGCAAGCTTGGGAAGCAGGGTGGGGGCGATCGCCGCATGTACCAGCAGGGTTTCGATGGTATTGCACGCGGAAGGATAGCTAGTTTTCGCATCGAGGGTGAGGGCGATCGCCTTCTCCATATCCGCCGCTTCATCCACATACAGATGGCAAATGCCATCCGCATGACCCAGCACAGGAATATTCGTGTTTTGCTGCACAAACCGCACAAACACATTGGAACCACGGGGGATAATCAAATCCACCTCGTTTTCCAGTTTCAACAACGCGATAGTTTCTTCCCGCGTTGTCAGAAGGCGCACCACGGCGGGGGAAACCCCGACCTGTTCCAGTGCCGTGTGAATGGCACGGGTCAGGGCTTCGCAGGAACGCACCGCCTCCCGTCCCCCCTTGAGAATGACGCCGTTGCCCGACTTGATTGCCAGGGACGCAATCTGCACCAACGCATCGGGGCGCGATTCAAAGATCACCCCCAAAACGCCCAAAGGACAGGTGATCCGCTTCATCACCAGGTCTGTGTCCAGTTCCCGATGGATCTGCACTTCGCCCACCGGATCTGGCAATCGCACTACATCCCGCACCCCAGCAATGACTCCCTGGAGCTTGCTTTCGGTGAGCTTGAGGCGTCCATACAGCGGCTTTGCCAGCCCTTCCGCTTCGGCAATTCGGCAGTCTTCCGCATTGGCAACCAGGATTTCGGGAGCCGCGCTTTCAAGGGACTGGGCGATCGCCTCCAGGGCTTGATTTCGCTTATCAGTCGGCAAAACCGCCAGTTGGCGGGCAGCTTCGCGGGTTTCTTGTGCCAGGTGCTGGAGATCTGGTGTGGCAGTGGATTGTGCAGTCATAACCAGGGATGAAATGAAATATCTCCTATTTTAGGAGCTTTCGGAATGTCGCACCTGGACATAACCTAGCCAACATTCACTAATCCAATGGTAATGAAGATGCGATTCAAGATGCCGTAAATGATACTGAGGGCAAAGGCTCCAAGCAGTGCGCTGATGATGCCCCAGCGGAGACGGAAGCCTTCAACCAATTGGGCAGACAACCCAAAAATCAGCGCATTGAGTAGGAGGGATGCCAAACCCAGAGTCAAAATATTGAGAACAGTTGCGCCAAAAATGGGTCCCAAAATTGGGCGAATCAGGGCATTGAGCAAGCCCAGCACCAGTCCAGCAATGAGGGCTTTCTTGAAACTATCGATCTCGACCCCAAGCGGCAGTTTGGAAAGGATAATGAGGCTCAGAGTAAGAATTAAAACAGTAATGAGAAATGGAAGGATGAGAGACATAGGCTTTGTGGAGATGGTTCACCTTATTCCCGTTATTAAACCAAACAAACAAAAAAATAGAACGTTTTTCTTAGGGACTTGCAAGAAAATAAAATCCCGATTTTTGCGAGAGAAGGCTGGCAGAGCCAGCCTTCTCTCGCAAAAATCGGGATTTTATTAATCCGCAGATCCCTTATGACGAATTTGGTCGTGAAATTTTCTCATTTGGATTCCCCAAAAAGCACTCGCGCTCATTGTTCACAAATACCCAAAGCCTCGCGATCGCCTAAAACCATCCTGAGGAATTAGAAATTTGTTGATGGAAAAAGCGGGCGATCGCACGACTCATCTTGTCGGCATAGACTACATTTGGATGGGACGCGCGACGGTCATCCTCATCCATTTGCTTTCGTCCTCTGCTTTGCAAGGGGCTTAAAACGAGTGGAGCGGCATCGCTCATGTGGACATCCCGGATATGAATTCAGACTTGCGAGGAGAAGATTTGCATGGCGTTAGAAGCAGCAACGGCAGAACTCATCATTGAGGAGAATCTAAAGCGGTTCCTGCTGGTACTGGCGGTGGCGCTGAGTGTAGCCGCCCTGCCTCAGATGCTAGGGCGGGTGCGGCAGTTGCCCTACACCCTGGTATTGGTGCTGGTCGGCTTGGCTTTAGCCTTTGTCGATATTCGACTCGTTTATCTTTCCCCCGGCTTGATTCTGCTGATTTTCTTGCCGCCGTTGCTGTTTGAAGCCTCCTGGAATATCAAGTGGCAAGAGTTGCGCCGCAATGGGTTGCGCATCACCCTCCTTGCCAGCTTTGGGGTCGTAATTTCGGTGCTGGGAATTGCCCTGGGGTTGCACTATGCAGTGGGAATGGCACTGTCCACATCGCTCCTAATTGGAGCCAGCCTTTCGGCAACAGACCCGGTATCGGTCACCGCCCTGTTCCGTGAACTGGGCATTGGCGGTCGCCTTTCAACAACCACCGAAGGCGAAAGTCTGTTTAACGATGGCATGGCGGTCGTTGCCTTTGGCTTGCTGGTGGGTTTAGCCGTAGGCGAAGAAACCCTCAGCGCCAATTCCATTTTGATTGAGCTGTTCACCGTCGTTAGCGTGGGCATCGCTGTAGGTGGGGTGATTGGTTTTGGCATCTCGTTCCTAACCCAGCGGTTTGACCTGCCCCTGGTAGAGCAGTCCCTCACCCTGGTTGCCACCTACGCCACCTACCTGCTCACGGAGGATTTGGGTGGATCGGGGGTAATCGGTGTGGTCACAGCGGGTCTGATTCTCGGCAACTATGGCTCACGAATTGGCATGAACCCGCGTACGCGCCTGGTGGTATCTGAATTCTGGGACTTTTTAGCATTTTTCATCAACTCCATCCTGTTCCTGCTGGTGGGCGATCAGGTTCAGTTTCGGGGGCTTGTAGACAATCTGGATTTGATTGGTTGGACGGTGTTGGGAATGCTTGTAACACGAGCGATCGCCGTCTTTAGCCTATGTAACCTCTCCAACCTTTTCACCGATAGCAACGACATGCCGATGCGGGAACAGACCGTGCTGTGGTGGGGTGGAGTGCGCGGCACGGTCACAATTGCGCTAGCGCTCAGCCTTCCCGAAAGTCTCCCCGGACGGGAGCAAATTATCGCTACCGTTTTTGGAGCCGTACTATTCACCCTGCTGGTTCAGGGCGTCACCATTGCACCGCTACTGGGCTGGCTAAACTTGCTGGGCGACCAACCCCTGCGCCAGCGCTACCTGGAACTCGCCGCCCGCCAAGCCGCCCTCGATCGCGTCCTGGAACACCTGGAAGCCGATCAGCGCCCCGACATCAGCGACGAATACTACCGCTACCAAAAGGCGTTGGTACGTGGCGAAATTGAGCAAATTCAAACAACCATTGAAAAGCTCAAAACCGAACATCCCAATCTCATTGACTTTATCCGCGAACAACTGCGGGAAGAACTGCTGGCGATTGAAGCCCAAACCTATGCGGAACTGGTGCGTGCCGGACGGCTCCGCCAGGAACTGGCGCTCATGCTGGAAGAAATTCTGCCCGAAGGACAAAGCAGCATTTAGAAATTTAATTTTGAGTGACGACTCAGGCGATCTCCAGGAAAGAATGTCCCCAATTTTTGAGAGAGAAGGCTGGCTCTGCCAGCCTCCTCTCTCAAAAAATGGGATTTTATTTTCTTGCAAATTCCTTATCAGCATTCTCAGCCGTGAGTTCCTTGGGAATGGGGGCGATCGCTACCCCCACCGCTCGATACAGGTTGTTTGCCAGCAGCTTGGCTTTGGGTGAGCCGATTTCTGAGCGCTGGTAGGGCTGGGTGGATAGGCTGTGTTCTTCGATGCGATCGCGATCGACGCGCAACCGTTGGAATCATCCCAGAGCGTTTGTGTCAGACCTCAAAAAGACTTCAAATCAGCAAACTGAAATTCCTTCATCCATCCAAAATCCAAAATCCAAAATCCAAAATCAACAAGCTCTTGATACGGTTAAAAAGCATTTGCATGAAGGAGCGGCATGAATTCCGAAGACCTGGCATATACCCCTGCCCTGGAGCAGGCGCGGCTGATTCGGGCAGGGGAACTGTCGCCCCTGGAGCTGACGGATCTCTACCTGGAGCGAATCGATCGCCTGGATTCCCGCTACAACAGCTTCTTCCTGGTGCTGGCAGACCAGGCACGCGCAGAGGCAAAGCGCAAGACAGAGGAGTTAGCAGGGCGCGGAGCTAATGCGGAAGATTTGCCACCCTTCTTTGGTGTGCCCATCAGTGTTAAGGATTTGACCCCGATGGCTGGGTTGCCCTGCACCTATGGCTTGAAGATTTTGCGCGATCGCCGTCCCGCCGAAGTGGATGCGGGCATTGTGCAGAAAGTACGGGATGCTGGCTTCACCATCCTCGGCAAAACCGCCACCTCCCAACTCGGCTCTACCCCCTTCACCGAACCCCGTGGCTTTTCTCCCACCCGCAACCCCTGGAACCCGGACTACACCCCAGGTGGCTCTAGCGGCGGAGCGGCGGCGGCGATCGCCGCTGGCTTCGGCTCCGTTGCCCTGGCATCCGATGGCGGCGGCTCCATTCGGGGTCCGGCTTACTGCTGCGGGCTGGTCGGCATCAAGCCCTCACGGGGGCGGGTCTCCCACGCACCCCTGGGCGACAAGCTGGGCGGGCTATCCATTGATGGTCCCCTGGCGCGCACCGTTGCCGATGCCGCTGCCCTGCTCGATGTCCTCTCTGGCTACATCCCCGGCGACCCCTACTGGTTGCCCGATCCGCATGGCTCCTTCCTCGACGCCACCCAAAAACCACTCGGTTCCCTGCGAATTGGCATGATCGAAGACATTGCCCCCGTTGGTACAGTTGATGCCATCGGCAAAGCAGCGATGCAGCATATGGCAACCCGCCTGGAAGCCCTGGGGCATCAGGTAGAGCCTTACACCGTAGACTTTTCGGCAATGGTCGAGCCGCTGATCACCGTTTGGCAGGCAGGCGTAGACATGGGCGTGCCGTGGTTTTTTCTGGATAAGTTGAATCGCTGGCTCAGGCGGCGATCGCGCCGCAACTCCGGGGGCGACTACCTGCGTGCCCTGATGCAAATCCAGACCACTTCCCGCGAACTGGTCACTAAATTCTCGTCCTACGATGTCATCCTCATGCCCATTTACCTGCACCACACCATCCAGGTTGGCGAATGGCGTCGCCTCTCTGCCCCCAAAATGTTTGAGAAAATCCTCAACTGGGTCGCCCCCTGCCCTCCCATCAACGCCACCGGACAACCCGCGATCGCCCTCCCCACCCATCTCGCCCCCAACGGCTTGCCCGCAGGCGTTCAACTCATTGGTCGCCCCGCCGCCGAATTCACCCTGATCGCCCTCGCCGCCCAACTCGAAGCAGCCCATCCCTGGACCCACCGCGCCACCGTTGAAGAGTAGGTTGAAGAAACCACAGAGGCACAGAGAACACAGAGAACCGAAAGGAACACCCAACGTAACGTAGGGGCGGGTTTCGCCTCACCCTTTTCCACCCACGCAACCACCCACCCAAACCCGCCCCGGCAAGGGATCTGCGGCTTAATAAAATCCTCATTTTTGAGAGGGAAGGCTGGCAAAGCCAGCCTTCCCTCTCAAAAATGAGGATTTTATTTTCTTGCAAGTCCCCAACCGCCCACCCCAACCCCCCATCCAAAAATGATGTAAAGAACCGTTACAATCAGAAGAAGTCGCGAACTGACGTTATTAGGTGGGGGCGATCGCCGTCTCATGTTTCAGGAACTTTTGCCATTCCAGATTTCCATCGAAAAAGTGACATTGGCGGGGATTTGCCTGTGGGCGCTGGCGTTGTATTTGGGGTTTTCCCCGGTGAGCGATTGGGTCATGGAGCAGTTGCAGCGCTGGTTTAATTTTGCCGAGCGATCGCTCTACACCTCCCAGGAAGAATTTGAACGCACCCGCACTGCACGGGAATCCCAAAACGCCTTCTACGCCTCGCTGTTCAGCATCGTGCCGTTCCTCGTAATTGGGGGTGTTGTAAATTTTGGCGTGGAAGTGGGGTTGGGCAAAAGCTGGGCACTCAGCATGGGAATCCTCGCGGTGATGGGCGCAGGGGTCTACGAATTAGGACGACGGGACGGGCAACAGTCTGGAGAGTAGCACCGTCACAATCCCATTCGGATATCCCTCTGTACGCAAAGAATGCGGCACCTTGATAGAATCTGATACGGGTTTGAGAGAATTTTTCAATTGCATACCTGTCATGCCGAGGGCAGACAGATTTCTTGGTTGTTGTGAGCCTTAGTTATGAGTAACGCTGAGCGTCGTCCGCTGCTGCTGGATTTCGAAAAACCGCTGGTCGAGCTAGAGTCCCGCATTAGCCAGATTCGCGAGCTCGCGGAAGAGAACAATGTAGATGTTTCTGACCAAATTGAGCAGTTAGAGGGACGGGCAACCCAGCTCCGACGCGAAATTTTCCATAGCCTCACTCCGGCTCAGCGGTTGCAGGTGGCACGGCATCCCCGTCGTCCCAGCACCCTCGACTACATTCAGGCAATCACTGATGAGTGGGTGGAGCTGCATGGCGATCGCTCTACAGGCAACGATGACAAAGCCCTGGTTGGTGGAGTAGCACGGCTGGCGGGTCGTCCTGTAGTCATGCTGGGACACCAAAAAGGGCGCGATACCAAGGATAATGTGGCACGCAATTTTGGCATGGCATCCCCCGGAGGCTATCGCAAAGCAATGCGACTGATGAACCACGCCAACCGCTTTGGGATGCCCATCCTCACCTTCATCGATACCCCCGGAGCCTATGCCGGGGTGGAGGCAGAACGATTGGGGCAGGGGGAAGCGATCGCCTACAACCTGCGCGAAATGTTTCGGTTAGATGTGCCAATTATCTGCACCGTTATCGGTGAGGGCGGTTCCGGTGGAGCCCTTGGCATTGGGGTGGGCGATCGCCTGTTGATGTTCGAGCACTCCGTTTACACCGTCGCCAGCCCCGAAGCCTGCGCCGCCATCCTCTGGAAAGATGCCGGAAAAGCCCCTCGGGCAGCCGAAGCCCTGAAGATTACAGCAACAGACTTACAAAAACTGGGCATCCTGGACGAGATCCTGACTGAACCCGATGGAGCCGCTCACGCCAATCCCCTCGCTGCGGCTGCCACACTCAAACAGACACTCGTCGAAAACCTGACTCATCTATCTGCCCTCTCTCCTGTGGAACGGCGAGAGCTGCGCTATCAGAAGTTCCGGGGAATTGGGGTCTTCCTGGAACAGCCCGCGTAATCTGCAATACTTGGTCAGCGTCCCCCTCAAGCGCTACGCTGTCTAAGGCAATTTTCCAGGAAACCAGCTCCAAAAAGCCAGCTTTAAAAAGCCAGAGAAATGCAAGAAACCTGTGGATTAAGTCCCGACAAAAACTTGAAGTGATATAATTTCTTTGGTTAACAATCCTTAACAGAATTCTCATCTGCGGATAGAGCCTGTTTCAAGCATTTTTCATTTGTTTAATGACTTTTGTTTAATGACTTTGTCTTGCCGAAGGAATGTGATTGCTGCCGCTTCTCAAGCTATACCTCTGCTCTTATCCTCTGCTCTGATGTTTCGCCTCTTCCTGATCGATGGTCTTAGCCGGATTTTTCATTGGCGATCGCCCTTTCCTCCCGTTCCCCAAATCAGTGCCCCAAATTCCCCTTCGCCATCCTGGAACAACATCATGAAGTATTCGTTGGGTAGAGAAAGCAGCCAGTGAGAGCGTTTAAAAGCTTTTTTGGAAAAGGTTTTTGAAAAGGGAAATTGGGGGAGCGTGAACCCCATTCTGAACAATATTGAGCCAAACTACATCAAAAACGATTGTCATCCTAAGATTTTTGAAAAACCCGGAGAGTCTTCCCTGCTCTACAATTCATCTGCTTTAAATCGAGTTTTGCATTCTGCCGCTTCATCGTCCTTTTTTCTTCGTCCTATTTATTGTCTTGTTCGTATTCAATCTGTGGTGACAATCGCCGTCTACAAACTTAATTTTGCAAACTTACTTTTTGCCAACCTAAATTCTGCCAACTTAGATTCTGCCAACTTAAATTCTGCCAGCTTAAATTTTTCCAACTAAAGATTGCCAGGCAGATCTACTTGCTTTGCGCCCTGTTGCTTCAGTGGTGAGCATCTCCCACGGCTCAATTGTTAGCCGACTAACCTGTTAGCCGATTAAACGCAAATGACACCCATCAAGGTTCTACAACTCAATCGCCAACAGAATTTTGAATTGCACACAGAGGATTCTTCTACCATCAACCAACTTCAACCATTTCCCCTGTCTTTTCTCTATGAAGCCCCTCTATGCCGTTCCTCTGTGACGCTCTTCTATGAGGTTGGAAATTCATCTCCCTGGCTGTGCATTTGACTTGTCGAATTGATGCAATTTGCGAATTAGAACATCTCCCATTGAGTCCCATTGAATTCTTTCGTTGATCGCGTTTCCCAAATTTTTTCTGTGATTGTTTATGCTACGAGGCTAAGACTCGACTCATGACTTTTTCTGAACAAGGTTATGCCCTGATTACCGGAGCCAGCAGTGGCATCGGCAAGGCAACCGCCCTTGCCTTCGGGCAGACAGGCATTCCTCTAATCCTGGTCAGCCGATCGCCCGATCGCCTGGAAGCCACGGCTACCGAAGTCCGCAAAACTGGGGCAACGGTTGAAACCTGCGCCCTCGACCTGGCGCAGGTCGATCAGGTGAAGCCCAGGCTGGAGGCGATCGCCGCTCAATTCCCCATCGACATCCTGGTGAACAATGCCGGGATGGGCTACACCGGGGATTTGCTAACCACGTCCCTGGACGACTGGCAGCGGGTGATGACCCTCAACCTGACCAGCGTGCTGCTCTGCATTCAGGCAATTGTGCCAGGAATGCGCGATCGCCAGCACGGCACCATCATCAACATTGCCTCCATCGCGGCACACCAGGCATTCCCTGGTTGGGGAGCCTACAACGTCAGCAAAGCAGGGTTAGTGGCGCTGTCCAAAACCCTGGCTGCAGAAGAACGCCCCCACGGCATTCGTGTTGTTAGCCTTAGCCCCGGTGCGGTGAATACTCCCATTTGGGACACCGACACCGTGAAAGCGGATTTTGATCGCACCAAAATGCTGACCCCCGAAATTGTCGCCCAAACCATCCTTCATACCGCCCTGCTTCCCAGTCAGGCAGTGGTTGAAGAACTGACGCTGATGCCGACTGCAGGCGCACTTTAGTGCCGTGCTTGCCCTGTAGGGCGATCGGTAGATTCATCACCTGACCTGACTGGCAGGTAATTAGCGTCCAGGTTTCCAGGTCATATCCAGTTCAGATTTCGTTGTTTTATTTGTTGTTTATCGAAGGCTCATCATGACTATTGCCTCTTCTACCTCTTCTAACGGTTTCAGTAATGGTTCCAACGGCAACAATACCGCCGCTGCAAGCTCAGATCTGACCAGCAGTGCCGCAAAGTCCGCGAATCTCCCTGTTCGCCCCGATCGCACCTCTGGCGGAATCTCCGCCCCTCACAAAGAAGTGGGGATGGAGGAAATGATGGAGTCTGTGCGCACCATGCTCTTGGCAGTGGGGGAAGATCCCGAACGCGAAGGGTTGCTCAAAACCCCCAAGCGGGTTGCCGAAGCCATGCGCTTCCTCACCAGCGGCTACAACCAATCCCTCGAAGAACTGGTGAACAACGCCATCTTCGATGAAGGGCACAACGAAATGGTGCTGGTTCGCGACATCAACTTCTTCAGCCTGTGCGAACACCACATGCTGCCCTTCATGGGACGCGCCCATGTCGCTTACATCCCCAACCAAAAAGTGGTGGGGCTGAGCAAGCTGGCACGTATTGTCGAAATGTATTCCCGCCGCCTTCAGGTGCAGGAGCGTCTCACCCGCCAGGTCGCTGAAGCCATCCAGACCATCCTCGAACCCCAGGGCGTTGCGGTAGTGATGGAAGCCAGCCACATGTGCATGGTGATGCGGGGTGTACAAAAGCCCGGTTCCTGGACAGTGACGAGCGCGATGCTGGGCAGCTTCCAGGAAGATCAGCGCACCCGCGATGAATTCCTCAGCCTGATTCGCCACCAGCCTGCATTCTTCATGTAAGGTGCAGCCTGTGAGTTGTGGCAACGGCGATCGCCCCACTCCGGTACTCCGCTGTCTGATAGCAGCCATCATCGCAGGGTAGGAGCGATCGCAAAAAATACGTCCCAGTTTTGTCACGAAACTGGGATTTTTTTTGCTTTCTTTCTGTGCTGAAAAGACCGGAGTGCTAATGGATATAGTCGAAACATAAGGGTTTGACCATGCGGATTCTTGCCATCCCGTAGGCTGATTTCCGCCACGTCTTGCCGAAATCCTGCCTCACCCGATTGAAGATTATCTCAGCCGACCGAGGAATTGAACGGCTAAACGGACACCCTGCAACTGCCAGTGTTCTTGGTGCCGTCCTCTCCCCTATTCCACTTCACTTCCCTGATTAAAACGATTCCCCGGCTGGAGATTTGTCTGGAGATTTTGTTTACTAGCCCCCAAACTGGACCATGAAAATCAACGACCTGGTTAATCTTCTGCCAGATGGTGTATTGATTTTGAGCGATCGCGGAGAAGTCCTTTTCTCCAACCTGTATGCCTCAAGAATTTGTCAAACGCTCATGCAACACAAAGAAAAAGCAGCAACCGTGCTGCCCCCCGAACTGCAACAATTGGTTGAAATTCTGCAAGTAACGGAGAAGTATCCCCTATCGCCCCACCGCCTCGCATTGCTCGAAGGCGAATTCTATATCGGCGACACCAAAGATATTCGGGTGCGCGTCCAACTCGTGCAGCCGGAGGATCAGGAAACGCCCTGCTTCCTGGTGGTGCTGGAAGATCGGCAGGAAACTGTACGCCGTGCTGCGGCTGCCGAAATTCGCAAGTTCAACCTCACCCCCCGGGAGGCGGAGGTGTGGCTCTGGCGACGGACAGGACTCACTTACAACGAAATCGCCAATAAGCTCTACGTCACCATTGACACCGTGAAAAAGCACCTGAAAAGTATTTATGCCAAACAGGAAGCGGCGCAATGGGCAAATTAGGAAAACCAACCCTTATGACAACGAAAACCCAATCCTTAGCGGGCATCTGCCCGTTTTTTTGTCGGCATAAATTTTGCGAACCCCAGTTTCTGCCCAGAATTTCGCCATGATTTCTGGCAGATTCCTGGCAGATTCCTGGCATAACGTTCCAGAAGACCTGAAAATATGGGAGATTTGTAAAGTTGTCTGGATGCGATCGCCCCACGAACAAAGACAAGCATGAGCAGCGATCGCCATCCGACTGAGGGATCACTAAGGGATCTTTTAGCACTTTTGGACGTTTTAGGGACATCGCTCGCACAACTGAGCCGCATGAACGAAGTTCTTTATCTCGAAATTCCGACCCCTGACCTGGATGCTGTGCGGCAATGGCTTCAGCACGACTTTGAACTGCCATTGGGGCAACGGCACCCGACACCCGACGGAATTCACCTGCAACTCCCGACCGGGCAGGGCACGCCATCCGAACTGGTTGCCTTCCTCTGGTCGCTCAACCGCACCACCTATCTCAAGGTCTTTCGCTGGGCTGGCTCGGCTTCCTCGGCAGAACGCCGCATGTTGCAAAAGCTGACCCAGGATGTGCAGCAACGGTTTCCCACTCTCTACCCGGCTCCCCCCGAAATTGACCTATCCAAAACCTCAATTTTTGAGGCACTGGCTCCTTACTATCCCAAAACAGCCCAGTATTTTCAGCGCTTTCCAAACGGGGAGTATGACCTGAAGCGGGTTTACTGGTGGGAGCAGCGCTGGCGTAGCGAAGCCCGTGAGCCATCGCAGCCCCGCTCGGTTGTGCAGTTTCAGACAGAGCGATCGCTCGCCGACCTGCTGGCAGCACAACCAAGCCAGCCAGAATCCGCTCGAACGGCCACCGCTACCCCTGCCTATGACCTGGTATATGTGGGGGGCGCACTCGGTTCCATCCATGCGGCACTGATGGCACGGCTGGGCTACAAGGTGCTCTTGCTAGAGCGGCTTCCCTTCGGACGCATGAACCGCGAATGGAACATTTCCCGCCAGGAGTTTCAGGGACTCATCGATCTGGGGCTATTTACTGCCGACGAGTTTGAGACGATTATTGGGCGGGAATACATCGATGGCTTCAACAAGTTTTTTGATGCCAATAACCCGGCGATCGCCAAAGCTCCCATCCTCCACACGCCCACCGTTCTTAATATCGCCATTGACTCGGAAGAGTTGCTGCGGCTGTGTGGCGAAAAGCTGCGGGCGGCGGGTGGCGAAATTTGGGACGAAACGGAATTCCAGCAAGCGGCGATCGCCAGCGATGGCGTCCTGCTTTCCACCACCCACCTTCCCAGCCAAACTCCGCGTCAGGTCACCGGGCGCTTGCTGATCGACGCAATGGGCACTGCCTCCCCCATCGCCTGGCAACTCAACGGCGGACGCGCCTTCAACAGCGTATGCCCCACCGTAGGAGCGGTTGTGGCAGATGGCTTTGAACCGGGCGTGTGGGATTCCCAATATGGCGATGTGCTCAACAGCCACGGCGACATTTCACGGGGACGCCAACTGATCTGGGAACTTTTCCCCGGTCGCGATAAAGATTTGACCATTTACCTGTTTCACTACCATCAGGTGCATCCCGACAATCCCGGTTCGCTGCTGGAAATGTACGAAGACTTTTTCACCATCCTGCCGGAATATCGCCGCTGCGACATGGACAAATTGACCTGGAAAAAAGCGACCTTTGGCTATATTCCTGGTGTTTTCAGTGTCGGCTCAGGCGATCGCCGGGTGGCGTGCGATCGCATTGTTGCAATGGGTGATGCCGCGTCCCTGCAATCGCCCCTGGTGTTCACGGGCTTCGGTTCCCTGGTGCGCAACCTGCCCCGGCTAACGGTACTGCTGGATGTGGCACTCCGCCACGACCTCCTGCAAGCCAAACACCTCGACCAGGTGCGTGCCTTCCAGAGCAACATTGCCGTGACCTGGCTCTTTTCCAAGGGAATGATGGTTCCCACGGGCAAGCAGGTGTCACCAGAGCGGGTGAACGCCATGCTCAACACCTTCTTTGGCATTCTGGCAGATGAACCACCGGAGGTTGCCGATCGCTTCATCAAAGATCGGGCTGGCTGGCTCACCTTCAACCGCATGGCGCTTCAGGCAGCCTGGAAAAACCCGTCGCTTCTGTTGTGGATTTGGGAATTGGCAGGCAGTCGCGATTTGGTGCGCTGGCTGAGCAGTTATGTCAATTTCACCGTTATGGCATTACTAAGCTGGCTGTTTAGCTGGCTTCCTGCCGTTACCCGTCGCACGCGCCCCTGGTTGGAGTCGCGCTATCCTGCCTTCTGGTTTTGGCTGCTGGCACGCAGTTATGCCATTACCTACGGCATGGGCGCTCCGCCCCCCGTAGATCTAACGGAGTTTGGGCGATCGCCTTCACCCAACGTCCAACCATTTTCAGATCCGGATCATCAAAGTGAAGAATCTGTGTCCTCTCCTAACGCCCCTCCTCACCGATTTTCAAAAAATTTGTGAAGCTAAAAACCCTTGCGGGATGGGCGATCGCGCCATTTCTCAAAACGGATTCAGAGTTCTCGATGTAGACGTTCCGAGGAAGCACTGATATGATCTTAAATAAGTTTTAAGTTTCCATGATTTGTTGTTTTGAGTTGGCGGCGGATTTCTGGAAGCGAACTTAATCTCCTTGATACTGAATAGTGTTGGTCTGCCATGTCATGTCCCTCGGGGCATGACATTTTGTTTTGCATGGGCTGCTTTTATTCTGGGCATCGCATTACAGTTCCCCATTCATCTTCAATCCCTGATGCAGACATTCCACAATTCAACCTCCATTCAGCGAGTTGATGTTACAGATTGCTGACCGTGAACACTTCAGAGGGTAAGCGGGTCGGTAGACTATGGAACGATAGGGGAGATGGGCGATCGCCCGCCCCCATGCAACTCATCCAAATGTTCCAACCGGTTTTCAAAAAGTTGAGAGACTTTTTATGCTCTATCGTTTACTGACTTCAGTTTTGGTCGGGTTAATTGGGTTTACGACCCTGTTGATCCCAGCCACCCCCGCCCAAGCTGCCGATTGCACCCTCACGGCGATCGTCTGGGAAGGCTATACCGACGCCTCGTTCACCCAGCCCTTCGAAGATGCCACGGGTTGCACCATCAAAGCCACCTATGCTGGTTCCAGCGACGAAATGTTTGCCAAGTTCCGGACTGGGGGCGGGCGCACCTACGATCTGATCTCCGCCTCTGGCGACATCACCGAGCGCCTCTACAAAGCTCGTCTTGTGCGCCCCATCGACACTGCCAAGCTTGAGAACTACAACACTGTATTTTCCTCCTTCCAGGGCGGCGAGTGGAATACTTTTGATGGCAAACCCTACGGCGTCACCTTTGCCTGGGGTCCAAACGTCATGGTCTACAACACGGAGGACGTCAAAACCACACCAGAATCCTGGGATATCCTCTTTGATCCCGCCTATTCCGGCAAAATTGCCCTCCCCGACAACCCTATGACCATCGCCGATGTTGCACTCTGGCTGGGCAAACCCGACCCTTACAACCTGAGCGATGCAGATCTACAAGAGGTGAAAGCAACCCTGCTGGAACTGCGCCCCAACGTTCGCAAATTTTGGACAACTGCCGGAGAACTCGCCAACCTCTTCCAGTCGGGTGAAATTGTTTTGGCTCATGCCTGGCCCCTCACCCACACCCAGCTCATCAACGAAGGATTCCCTGCAGGTTCCGTCAGCCCTGCCGGAAAACAGACCGGATGGACCGATTCCTGGATGATTTCCAAAAATTCGCCCAACATTGATGCAGCTTATAAGTGGATTGATTACATCCTCAGCGGCGAAGGACAAAAGGGTGTCATGGAGGTTACGGGTTACTCTGGGGCAACCGAACTGGGTGTTGAGGCGATCGGTCCCGAAAAAGCCCACGAGCTGTTTATGGATGACTTGTCGTTGCACTCGCAAATTGAGATGTGGCAAAGCGTCAAAAACTACGACCAGTGGGTGCAACTGTGGAATGAAATTCGTAGTTAAACCGGGTTCGTCGGCGTAAACCGTTACCAATCGTTCATGGTGATGAGAGTAGGCAGCGCTTGTTTTCACCACCATCCCAAAGAATAAAAATTGCCTGTTTAGGGCAATAAACTGCCTTGATGGAAGCGGGAAGACAGCTAAACCCTGTCGTCCCGCTTCTTCCATTTCGCCCCGCTTCTCACTACAATCAAGATCTTGGAATTTGAAGTTATAGGTCTAAAAGACCTGCAATCAAATTCGTTAAAGAGTTTGTTGATAACTTGTTGATAACTTATCGACAAAAAATATTGTTGATACGGGTCACAGACGGTCTAATGATTTATCTCAGCCCAGAGGCAACACAGGAAGTTCGTCGTCTAATTAATACGGGGAAAAATCCCAAACATCGGGTTTTACGTCTGGGAGTTGAACCTGGCGGTTGTGCTGGGCTGGTCTATACCCTGCTGCCTTCTGCCGAAGTTCGCCCCAGCGATTTAGTATGGGAATGGGACGACCTGAAAATTGCGATCGCCCCCGATTTCCTTCCACAGATTGATGGGATGACCCTGGATTTCGCCCAAGATTTGATGGGGGGTGGCTTCCGCTTCCACAACCCCAATGCCGTAGAGACCTGCGGTTGCGGCACTTCATTTGCGATCGCCGCCACCCACACCGCTGAAAATCCGGCAATATCACCGTAAAAGTGGCGTAACCGTATAAAGATAAAGTGGCGCAAAAGATAAAGTGGCGCAAAAGTCGCTGTTTGCTCAACCATAGAAAAGCCCAAGGGGAAAAACTTAAAGCTTTTACAGGTCAGAGCGTCCACAGCAATCAGAGTGTCCACAGCAAAAATGCCACCGTCTCCGGAACATTTCGGATAACATTTGACAGAGTTTCACAGAAATTGTTATCCTTGTAGACTGTGAAAACTTCTCGAATTCTAAAGAACAAGTACAAAACGAATCATCCATGCCCACCATTCAGCAGCTCATCCGTAGTGAGCGCCAGAAAATTAAGCAGAAGACAAAGTCGCCTGCGTTAAAAAGTTGTCCGCAACGCCGGGGCGTTTGCACTCGCGTCTACACTACAACGCCAAAGAAACCCAACTCTGCACTGCGCAAGGTCGCAAGGGTTCGTCTGACCTCTGGTTTTGAGGTCACCGCTTATATTCCCGGAATCGGACACAACTTGCAGGAACACTCTGTGGTTATGATTCGTGGAGGTCGGGTTAAGGACTTACCCGGTGTGCGATATCACATCGTGCGAGGAACCCTTGACACCGCTGGAGTGAAGGATCGTAAGCAAGGGCGTTCCAAGTACGGTGCAAAGCGTCCTAAGTAACTTGAACCCAGCACCTGGGAAGAGTTGCATAGGCTTTTATAGTTTTGCATCAGGTCATCATTTTTGCGTGTTTTTGCGTTTTGCGTTAGGTCACCTTGTTTGGGTTTCGCTCTCCCCTGCACTCAGGAAAAGATGTTTCTGCCCTGTTTGCCCGTAAGTTAGAAGGTTGACTAGAAGGTTGACCAGGTTTTTACTCCTCTCTACCTTAGGGTGAATTGATTTGATGAGGCTTTGAAGCTATTCCTTTCGTGTGAGGCATACAGGTACGGAGTTACGCTTCCACTAGGTTTCGTTATCTTCCTAGGGCGATCGCCTGTGCAATTCTGAGGAATTAAGGCAGGATTATCTCCACCTCAGATTTGTCCATCCTCCAGCCCGCATTCCTTCTCGCAATCTTGTCGCATCCTGTCAAAATCATTTGATTATTACTGTTCATCACCCACCATTTCTTCATTAACTCTCTATGTCTCGTCGTACTGTCGCTCAAAAACGTCCCGTTCCCCCAGATCCGACCTATAACAGTCGGCTGGTTAGCATGTTGGTCAGACGCTTGATGCGCTCCGGTAAACAATCACTGTCCTCTCGCATTGTCTACGATGCGTTCAAAATTATTGAAGAACGGACGGGTGGTGATCCCCTGGAAATGTTCGAGCGGGCAGTAAAAAATGCCACTCCCCTGGTTGAAGTGAAAGCCCGTCGGGTTGGCGGAGCAACCTACCAAGTACCGATGGAAGTCCGCTCTGATCGTGGAATCGCTCTCGCGCTGCGCTGGCTCATTCAGTTTTCCAGAAGCCGTGCAGGCAAAACTATGGCAATGCGATTGGCAAACGAACTGATGGATGCTGCGAACGAGACAGGTAGCTCTATCCGTAAGCGGGAAGAAACTCACAAGATGGCGGAAGCAAATAAAGCATTTGCCCACTATCGTTTCTAGGTTTTGTTTCTCGGCATTTGTCATGCCAGCCAGCCCGATTGTTATTTCAAGATTAATTCCCATCCTGTTAAGCAGGAAAAGGTGAGAGGGCGATCGCTAATGTTATCGGCTTTTCTGAACGTTTGGCAGGCTGGCTGCCAAGCAACCGAGCAATAAAGTATAGAATCTTAACAGATGCATTTTTACCCATTGTGGTAGTCCTGAGGGAGGAGGCTGTGGCACGTAGCATCCCACTAGAACGAGTCCGAAATATTGGCATCGCTGCTCATATCGATGCCGGAAAGACGACGACAACTGAACGCATCCTTTTCTACTCCGGTGTTGTACACAAGATCGGCGAAGTTCATGATGGCAATACTGTAACGGACTGGATGGATCAAGAACGTGAGCGTGGAATTACCATCACAGCCGCCGCCATCAGTACCTCTTGGACACGGCGCGATCGCAAAGATCCCACCCGCGCTCAGGAAGGTGAACCCGAATACAAAATCAACATTATTGATACACCCGGACACGTCGATTTCACCATCGAAGTAGAGCGCTCAATGCGAGTTCTCGACGGTGTAATCACTGTTTTGTGTTCAGTGGGTGGTGTTCAACCCCAAACAGAGACGGTTTGGAGACAAGCCGATCGATACTCTGTACCTCGCATCATTTTTGTCAACAAAATGGATCGCACAGGTGCAGATTTCTTTCGGGTTTATGAACAGGCTCTGACTCGGCTGCGGGCTAATGCTGTCCCCGTTCAAATCCCCATAGGTAGCGAAGATAACTTCGAGGGGATTGTCGATCTCGTTCGCATGAAAGCCTACATTTACCGCAATGATCTGGGCACAGACATTGTGGAAGCAGACATTCCAGCTTCGGTTAAGGATCAGGTTGAAGAATTCCGTACCAAGCTCATTGAGGCGGCGGCTGAAATGAGCGACAGCTTGATGGAGAAATACCTCGAAGGGGAAGATCTGAGCGAGGCAGACATCATTCAGGCACTCCGTCAAGGAACGCTAGAGGGAAGCATTGTGCCCATGCTATGTGGCTCTGCTTTCAAGAATAAAGGTGTGCAAATTCTGCTCGATGCCGTCATCAACTATCTTCCTTCTCCCAAAGAAGTTCCCCCTATTCAGGGGATTCTGCCGGATGGTTCAACAGGCGATCGCCCTGCCGACGATGAAGCACCATTGGCTGCCCTGGCTTTTAAGCTCATGTCTGACCCCTACGGTCGGCTGACCTTCGTTCGTGTTTACTCGGGGGTTATGAATAAGGGGAGCTACATCTACAACGCGTCAAAAGGCAAGAAAGAGCGGATTTCCCGCCTGATTGTTTTGAAGGCAGACGAACGCCTTGAAGTAGATGAGTTGCGCGCCGGCGATCTCGGCGCAATTCTGGGATTGAAGGATACCTTCACCGGGGATACTATTTGTGACGAGACCAAGCCGATCGTGCTGGAATCGTTGTACGTCCCCGAGCCGGTGATTTCTGTCGCTGTAGAGCCAAAGACCAAGCAAGACATGGACAAGCTCTCCAAAGCGCTGCAATCACTTTCGGAGGAAGATCCAACATTCCGCGTTAGTATCGATCCGGAAACCAACCAGACGGTTATCGCTGGGATGGGAGAACTACACCTCGATATCCTGGTCGATCGCATGAAGCGGGAGTTTAAAGTTGAAGCGAACGTGGGTGCCCCACAAGTTGCCTACCGTGAAACCATCCGCAAGTCTGTCGCACAGGAATGTAAATATGTACGGCAAAGCGGCGGTAAAGGGCAATACGGGCATGTCGTCATCGAAGTTGAACCCAGTGAGGCAGGGTCAGGCTTCGAGTTTGTTTCAAAAATCGTGGGTGGTGTCATTCCAAGGGAATATATTCCTTCAGTGGAACAAGGCATTAAGGAAGCTTGTGAAACGGGCATCTATGCCGGATATCCCACGATTGACCTCAAGGTAACGCTGACCGATGGGTCTTACCACGAGGTGGACTCCTCAGAGATGGCATTCAAGATTGCTGCCTCAATGGCAATCAAAGATGCGGTCTTAAAAGCATCTCCGGTTCTTCTAGAGCCTATGATGAAGGTTGAAGTGGAAGTTCCCGAAGATTTCATTGGGACTGTCATTGGTGACCTCAATTCCCGTCGTGGGCAAATAGAAGGACAAGATACGGACCAGGGCATTGCAAAAGTAATGTCAAAGGTTCCGTTGGCGGAGATGTTTGGTTATGCTACTGACATTCGGTCAAAAACCCAAGGTCGTGGCATTTTCTCAATGGAATTCAGTGAGTACAGCGAGGTACCTCGTAACGTAGCTGAATCAATTGTTGCGAAGAACAAAGGGAACGCTTAGTAATTTAGGGACAAGTAGACTCATGGCACGCGCAAAATTCGAACGGACAAAACCCCACGTTAACATCGGCACGATTGGTCACGTTGACCACGGTAAGACCACGCTAACAGCGGCAATTACTATGACGCTGGCAGCAGGCGGTGGTGCCCTGGCTCGGAAGTACGAAGATATCGACGCGGCTCCCGAAGAAAAAGCACGGGGTATTACAATTAACACCGCTCACGTAGAGTATGAGACAGATAACCGTCACTACGCTCACGTGGACTGCCCTGGTCATGCTGACTATGTGAAAAACATGATCACAGGTGCGGCTCAGATGGATGGTGCAATCCTGGTAGTTGCAGCAACAGATGGTGCCATGCCTCAAACCAAAGAGCACATTCTGTTGGCTCGTCAGGTTGGTGTTCCTAACATCGTTGTTTTCCTCAACAAAATTGACCAGGTAGACGACGAAGAATTGTTAGAACTGGTTGAACTCGAACTGCGTGAACTGTTGAGTGAGTACGAGTTTGACGGCGACGACATTCCGTTCATTGCTGGATCGGGTCTGATGGCTCTTGAAGCCATGATTGCCAACCCTAAGACCGCACGCGGTGACAATGAGTGGGTTGATAAGATCTATGACCTGATGGATGCCGTGGATGCGTATATTCCTACGCCAGAGCGGGCCGTTGATAAGCCTTTCTTGATGGCAGTAGAAGACGTGTTCTCCATCACGGGTCGTGGAACGGTAGCGACCGGACGGATTGAGCGGGGTAAGATCAAGGTTGGTGAAACCGTTGAAATCGTGGGTATCCGCGAAACTCGCAACACCACCGTAACCGGGATTGAAATGTTCAAGAAGACCCTAGACGAAGGTATGGCTGGCGACAACGCTGGTTTGCTGCTGCGGGGTGTTCAGAAGGAGCAGATTGAGCGGGGCATGGTACTCGCAAAGCCTGGTTCTATCACTCCCCACACCCAATTTGAAGGTGAGGTTTATATCCTGACTGACAAAGAAGGTGGACGGAAGACTCCCTTCTTCCCTGGTTATAAGCCCCAATTCTATGTGCGGACAACGGACGTGACTGGAACGATCGCCGCCTTCACCGCAGATGACGGAAGCTCCGCAGAAATGGTTATGCCCGGCGACCGGATCAAGATGACTGTTGAGCTGATTAACCCGATCGCTATTGAGCAGGGAATGCGCTTTGCCATCCGTGAGGGTGGACGTACCATCGGTGCAGGCGTTGTTTCCAAAATTGTGAAATAGCCGATTGTTCAAGGAGAGATGAGGGCAGCCGATTTACTTGGCTGCCCCTCCCCCTTGAAACGACTCCTTCTGGAAGGCTTTTCTGGAAAAGTTTCTCTGGAAGCTTGCTTCCCGGCGGTGATTTTCTTTAGGTCAAAATGGATGATAGTTGTCTAGGTGTTAATTCGTGGAAAAAGAAATCTGAAAGCCAGGAATGGCAAGACTATCAAGAAATAGCCGTTTTTCCTTTCCCGGTTTTTAATCCAGATTTACAGGAGAAATGGATTTTGCTTCTCGCAGAGGAATTCGCCGCTGAAGATTGCAATACATGCTGGAACGAGGTTCTGATATTTCTACAGCCGTAAAATAACACCTAGACAACTATCGTCAAAATGGATCAAGAGCCATTGGTTTCACCAGTCCCTCTCCTTTGAAGGCTTACGGCTCTCGCTGAACCTTGACAGTTAGATAGTTTGAAACGCTCAGGCAATTTTGGATATTTTGGATTGATTTTTCTATGGCAACTATTCAGCAGCAAAAGATTCGTATTCGCCTCAAAGCCTTTGATCGGCGTCTCCTCGACACCTCATGCGAGAAGATTGTTGATACGGCTAACCGTACAAATGCTACGGCTATTGGTCCAATTCCGCTTCCGACCAAGCGTCGTATCTACTGCGTTTTGCGATCGCCCCACGTTGACAAAGACTCGCGGGAACACTTCGAAACCCGCACCCATCGCCGCATTATTGACATTTACCAGCCTTCTTCGAAAACAATCGATGCTCTGATGAAGCTGGATCTACCCGCAGGGGTTGATATTGAAGTGAAGCTTTAGAGCGATTATTCCCGGAAATAACCAGTTTTGTCAGGTAGCCAGGGGCAATGCGATAGACTAAGGGAAAGTGTTTGTTGCGTACGTGTCGTGAAACTACACTCTGTGCAACACTTTTGACCTTCCTTAGCCTGATTCCTAAACCTAGACGACTGCAATGACTTTTCCCTCCTCAGTGACAGTTCGTGAACTTCCACTGTTCCCTCTCCCTAACGTTGTCTTATTTCCGGGACAACCTCTACCTCTCCATATTTTTGAATTCCGATACCGCATGATGGTTAACACCGTCCTCGAAAGCGATGGACGCTTCGGGGTACTAATGTTTGACCCAACCGACAATAGTGTTGCCAGTGTTGGCTGTTGTGCGGAAATCACAAATCATCACCGTTTGCCCGATGATCGGATGAAGATTATGACCTTTGGGCAACAGCGGTTCCGCGTGCTGAACTACGTGCGCGATCGCCCTTATCGTGTGGGACTGGTTGAGTGGATTGAGGATCAGCCCAGTGATGATGATTTGCAGCCGTTAACACAACAGGTAGACCAGTTGTTGCGGGATGTTATTCATTTGACCGCAAAACTGATGGGGCAAGAGCCAAGAATTCCCGAGAGCATTCCTGATACGCCTTTGGAACTGTCTTACTGGATTGCTCATAATCTGCATAATGCCGCAGATGAGCAACAGAATTTGCTTGAAATGCTAACAACGGCTGAGCGTTTGGAGCGCGAAGCAGAAATTCTTTCTTCAACGCGCAGTAGTTTTGCTGCCCGTGTTGCCCTTAAGGATGCATTTCCCAGGGATGCTTTGCAAGAATAGCCAGGATGAGTCAACAGGACTGACGTAACTGAGCGATTTTCGCACAAAGGATCGAAAATAAAATAAAACCCGAAATTTTTGATGAGAAGCGCGGCAATGCCGCGCTTCTCATCAAAAATTTCGGGTTTTATTGCGTACGTGATCCTTAGTCCAATAGTTTCAGGTATCGCCGCTAATGGTGAGAATGTCGTAGCTTCCGAAGATTTTGAGCGTCTCGGTGATACCTTTCATTTCTTCCAGTGCTTCCTGCACTCTCGGTTCATCCACATTTCCCTCCAGGTCTAAGAAGAACAGGTAGTCGCCGAGCGATCGCTTGGTTGGGCGCGACTCAATCCGGCTGAGGTTGATGTTGCGTTGGGCACAGGTTTGGAGGGGGCGTAACAACGCACCGGGAACATTGGCAGGGACGCTGAATGCCAGAGATGTGTGGCTACCACCGGGAGAGGGTTCTCGGCTAAGCGCCCAAAATCGGGTGCAGTTGTCGGGGTGATCATTAATGGGATGTGCCAGGGTTGGCAGGTTATAGAGTGTAGCCGCTCGTCGGGAGGCGATCGCCCCGATGGGAGCGCCCACAGAAAGGTGCTGCAAGGATTCTGCCGTTGACTGAGTGGGAATGAGTTTGACGTTAGGCAGTCGGTTTTCTAGCCACATTTGGCACTGGGCGATCGCCTGCGGATGGGAATAGACCATTTCGATATCTTCTATCGATGGAGCCTGAGAAATTAGGGCGTGGGATATAGGCAACACCAGAGCATAGTGAATCTGTAGCTCAGCCATCGTCCAGAGGCTATCGAGTGTTGTTGTGACACTACCTTCGATAGAGTTTTCGACAGGTACGACTGAAAAACGGGTTGCCTGCTGAGCAGTTGCTTGCAGTACCTGGTTAATGCTTGGGTAGGGGCACAAGTTGGCTGTCTGTCCCGTAAATTCCTGCAGTAAGCGTGCCCAGTGCATTGCAGCGGTTTCTGCATAGGTTCCTGCGGGACCAAGATAAGCAATAGAATGCGTCATAAGTACAAAGACTCACACAAAAGATTCGGAGAGGGAGGGGATTGTTTAGCCCTCCATTGATTTTTCAAGAGCTGCTGTATCTCTAATCAGCTTATATAAACGTGTTTTCCAGGGGTTGAGGTCAACTTTTCACCCTGGAATGAGAATTTTATAAAATCCAATTTTTGTAGGGCAGGCATCCTGCCTGCTCTTAGACAGCCGAGACGGCTATCCTACCTTATCGAATTCTCATTCCCCTCTGGCAACAGAAAATCCTTACAGCATGTCATCCCTAAATATTGCCTCAAATCAAATATTGCCTTAAATCTCATGCTTTTGAATCGTTCACTTACTCTTGTTTACTTAGGGATCTGCGGATTAATAAAATCCCAATTTTTGAGAGAGAAGGCTGGCTCTGCCAGCCTTCTCTCTCAAAAATTGGGATTTTATTTTCTTGCAAGTCCCTTAGCTCTTATAAAGTTCTACAGTGTACGTATCAAAGCAGGGTGAGGCAACGGGTTGATAACGGATGTCGAGAAAATGGCAGGTTGGCAGAGCGCTAACAAAATGGAAGGTGTAACAGAATTACAACATTCAGTAAAGAAATAAGGATTTCGGTTACCTCTACAGCCTATAATCCCTGGATACTCGGTCACAATTAGTTATGCATTGTAGGATCTAGATAGAGATCCAGAATGTTACAAGGACTGTGTGAAAATCGCTAAAATTGGCGGCAGCGGTTGCTTTTACCAAGTATCTTTAGACCCAAATTCTCATTGACAACGTTAAGAGAGACGTATTGTTCAATTTATGGCGACGAGTGCTCAGTTTCATGCAACACAATCTATTGATTTGACTGTACCGGAATTAGCTATCCCCGTACAGCATTATCTTCGGCAACCCCGTCGATTGGTCAAGGCACTGATCGACCCAAGCCGCGTAGAGTTGTTGGGTCAAAACGAGTTTCGCTTCAAAATGCGTCCTCTGCGTTTTCTGAGCCTAAGCTTGCAGCCTATTGTTGATTTGCGCGTTGAAGCGGATGCTCACGGCAAAATTCACCTTAAAGCCACGAATTGCGAGGTTTTAGGCATTGAGGCGTTGAAGAAGCACTTTCATCTAGACTTGGACGGGTATCTGTCACCTGTTCTTGTTTCGGGACAGACACGGTTGGAAGGGAATGCCAATTTGCAGGTGACTGTCAATATTCCTCCAATGCTCTGGTTGACGCCGAAAGCTTTGATTGAAACGACGGGAAATGGATTGCTGAAAAGTATTTTGCTGACGATTAAGCAGCGTTTGCAGCACCAGTTGTTGGCAGATTATCGCGAATGGGTAGGAACCCAACTGGCTGAAAATGAGGCTGCTGCGTCTACACTCGCAAATACTCAACAATTTTCGCCCAAAGGCTCCGTATCCTAAAGCGTTGTAGCAAGTGATTAGGGATCTGCGGATTATAAAATCCCCATTTTTGAGAGAGAAGGCTGGCAAAGCCAGCCTTCTCTCTCAAAAATGGGGATTTTATTTTCTTGCAAGTCCCCTAGTTGAAAAGTTCCATTTGCTCGATCGCCGTATTGACCTTAAATGTACGACGATGTTGTGAGGAAAACCCTAATTTGGCGATCGCCCGTCGATGGCTCACAGTCCCGTAGCCTTTGTTGGATGCTAGCTCGTAGCCAGGGAAGCGGACATCGAGACGGGTGATAAGGCGATCGCGCCATACTTTAGCAATCACGCTAGCAGCGGCGATCTCCGTATGAAGGAGATCGCCTTTAATAATGGTTTCTTGAGGAATGGGCAGGTCTTTAATGGAGCGGTTGCCATCAATGCGGCAGAGGGTAGGCGATGGCGTCAGACGAGCGATCGCCCGCTTCATCGCCAGCAAAGACGCATTGAGGATGTTGATTCGCTCAATTTCGTGAACCGATGCCAAACCAATTTTGCTGTCAAGGGCATGGGACAAAATTTCAGGAAAAAGCGCATCCCGTCTCGCGGGAGAGAGCTTTTTGCTATCGGTTACACCCTGTTGAGCCAGGTAGATGGCGCTTTCCTCAGAAAGGATGACAGCCGCAGCGACAACGGGACCGAAAATCGCACCTCGCCCAACCTCATCCACTCCTGCAATGATTTTGCCCATTGGCTTGCTATTGAGGAGGTTTAGCTAGAGCGGGCAGAAGAGCGCCGACGACGGCGGCGATTGATCGTTGAGCTATCGCTAGCTGCACTGTTTTCCTCTTTAGTATCTGAAGGATCAGAGTTTGCGATCGCCTCATCATCACTTTGATCATCAGCGGTTTCCTTGTCCAAAACCTCGTCGTCCAGAGACTCATCATCATCTATAGACTCAAAGACAGACGGGTTTTCATCAGTATGCCCATTCTGACCATTGGTGGATAAAGCAGGACTGGAAGGAGCCAGACCAGGCAAGTATACCGATACGACGGCGTTCTTGGGGTCTTTGACCGTTTCCCGCGCCAAAATCAGAGGAGAGATGCCCATCATGGCATAGAGTTCCTGCTCGTCGTGAGTCATCTCCACATTGATGACTTCTGGTGGTTCGGCAGGTGCTTTCTCACGGCGCGATCGCCCACCCCGTTCAGAGCGGTTTTCCTTGACGGGCTTGCCATTGGATGGCTTTTCGGCGATGACTTCCGGTATTGGTTCAAGGCTGGGAAGGGCTTCTGCTGGCAAAGGAACTGTTTCAGCGGGCGCAACCCGGCTGGGTCTGCGGCTGGGTACATCTCCATTGCGCGATCGCCCACCCCGCTTGCTGCGACGGCGATCGGTTTTACCACGCTCCTGGTAGCTGGGATGACTGGTCAGATTGGCGGTTAATACATCTTCTCCAGTGGTATCTGCAAATCCTCCGGCACTTTCATCGGGAGCAATTCTGACAACGGGGCGAATATTGGTGGCAGTGCGTCCATCGTCCAGCGCATGGAGAGAACCTTCGGGTTCATTGGGCAAATGCACCAAATGCCCCGCTCCACCACAGGTAGGGCAAGGACGCCCAAACAACTCATAAATATTTTGTCCCTGCCGCTTCCGGGTAAGCTCTACCAGCCCTAACTCGGTTAACTGAGCAATCTGAGGACGGGCTTTATCAGCCCGGAGGGCTTTGTTAAACTGTTCCAAAACCTGCAACTTATCCCGGTGGGAATCCATGTCGATGAAGTCCACCACGATGACCCCGGCAATGTTGCGGAGCCGGAGCTGGCGGGCAATTTCATCCGCCGCCTCGCAGTTTGTCCACAAAACAGTTTCTCGTGCTGTAGCGGAGCGGGTGAACGAACCGGAGTTTACATCAATAACCGTCAGCGCTTCGGTGCGCTCGATGATGATGTAGCCACCGGATGGCAGATCGACCCGTGGCTTGAGGGCTTCTCGAATCGCTGCGTTGACGCGGAAATACTCCAGAATGTCTGCTTTTTCGCGATGCTGGTCGATATACACATTGGGAGTTTGTCCACCCCCCCAATTGGTCAGGTGTTGCTTCACCCGCTTCATACCCGATTGGGAATCGGACACAATTCGGTTCACTTCAGCGCTGTAGACATCCCGCAGCACTCTCTGGATGAAGTCGTCATCGCGGTTAAGGAGACAGGGAGGACGGCTGCCCAGGGCTTCCTGCTGCACCGTTTCCCACTGTTTTTGTAGCAGTTCCAGATCTTCAATGATGGCTTCTTCGCTGACACCCTCGGCTTCTGTTCGCACCAACAAGCCCATACCCGCAGGTTTGACGAGAATTGCCAGTGCCCGCAGGCGATTACGCTCACTTTCGTTGCGAATGCGTCGGGAAAGGTTGACTCCCCGTCCAAAGGGCATTAGCACGAGATAGCGCCCCGGTAATGTGATGTTCCCGGTGAGTCGAGGACCTTTGTTCCCGGTTGGCTCTTTCATTACCTGAACCAGCACTTTCTGCTGGGGCAGCAGCAGTTCGGTAATGGGAGCCATTGATTTCTTGAGACGCAGGGGACCCAAATCGGAAACATGGATGAAGCCGTTGCGTTCGCTGTCTCCAATGTTGACGAAGGCAGCGTCAATGCCAGGAAGAACGTTTTCGACAATACCGAGGTAAATATCCCCAACCTGGTGGCTGCCTGTTGCGACGATCAGTTCCTGAATTTGATCTTCTGAAAAGACGGCGGCAATCCGATGTTGCTCGGCAATAACAATTTGTTTTGGCATGAATGTCCTCAATGCATAAAGGAGATGTGTAGGTAGCGCATCGGGCTTGTTCTAATTGCCTGGTTTCGAAACTTACACAGTCCTGACATAAACGCTTTGAGCAAACGCTGCTCAGGGGAAGAAATCTTGCCATAGAAAACAAGGTCGGTGGCGATCGCCCCTTCCCGTTTACCCATTCGCCAGATCCTTAGCGTTGTCGAGTGCGCGACTGTCAACCATCGCACAAAAAAATCCTCTTTTTTCGAAACCAGGCACCCAAGCTGCCCATGAGGTTGTAAAAATTCCTGCGGAGGCGTTGGATGAATGACCCCAAAGTTCTCAACTCGCGTGCCGCTGGCACTTCAGGGGTATCCAATTCGCATCAGCGTACTTTGTGAGGAATTATAGCGCGTGAGCGGGTATGTGCTGCAACAAATCGACATTCTCTGGAATATTTTGTGAATTGAATATTCTGAGAAATATGGATTTATGAAATTGCAGGGATGCAACCCCACAGCACAACCTCGCAATCAGCATAGCCTGAACTTCCTTCCCCTGTCAGCCCTCTTGCTGGGCAAGTGAAGCGATCGCTCTACCATTTTAGCTTTTTTCAAGATTTGCTGATATTTCCATCAACCCTTTCGCAGCTATTCTCATTTTGAAATCAAGCGTGAGCTATTTTCACGCTTGAAAGCCGATGCGATGCTGCCACACCTGCTTTCCCATGTTTTTAATGTGTTGCTCAGCGCTTGACGCTGCGATCGCCCCTAAGGATCACATACGAAATAAAACCCAGAATTTTTGATGAGAAGCGCGGCAATGCCGCGCTTCTCATCAAAAATTCTGGGTTTTATTTCATTTTCAGTCCTAAACGCTTTAGGGAGTCGCCCCTCTATTGGGCAAAGCGCAGCTCACTCCGGTGGATGTGGAGAAGTTGAAGGGTTTGCCCGGAAACCCGTTCCAGCATTTGGGCAACATGCTCTGGGCGGAGGAGGGTGCCGTCGTTGCGGCAGGTGCCTAGCTGCCGTAGATGGACGGCGTTGGGAGACTCTGTCTTCAGGAAGGACAGATCCTTGGGTAACTCGGTAACAAGCTCAAGCTGTTGGAGGCGATCGCGCCCATTAATATAATAGGTTTTGCCCGACTTTGAGGTTTGTTCCAGCAGCACCTCTTCGGCTGTCAAAATTTCGTCGATCCATTGCTGCCACGAGGCAGGAGAAACCGTTGAGTCTGGGTCAGCGATCGCCACAGGTTGCAGGGTGAGGTAGTATTCCGCCTGCTCGATCTGGCGGGCAGCAGGGGCACTGTTGGGGGCGATCGCCTCCGTTCGATACAGAGGCATCTCCGGCGGCATCTGGGCGGCTAGCTTTTCGAGGAACTGCGCTGGATCGATTTCCTGGGTCAGGTCAAAGTCGGCGATTTCCCCAGAACTGGTAGCACCCAGGGAAAGGGCGAAGGCAGGCATAATGCGGGGACCAGGATGGTAGCCACCACTAAAGGCAATGGGCAGGCTGGCACGGCGCACCGCGCGATCGAACAACCGCATCAGGTCGAGATGCCCGATGTAACGCATGGTGCCTAATTTGCCAAACCAGAGGCGAATCCGCTGGACGCGCTCCGTATTGGGGGTGAAGTGTCCGACAAAGGCAGGAATTTCCGGTGGGGGGATGACGATGTTGTGCCCAAAGTCGGTGCCGCAGACGCCGCAGTGGGAACAGCCTTCGAAGGCGCAGTCGGGGACGGTTGCCGCTTCCAGGGCACGGAGCAGGTCGTCCTTGAGCCAGCTTTTGGCGATTCCGGTGTCGATGTGGTCCCAGGGGAGGGGGGCATCGTAGCGATCGCCCTCCCGCAGTTCTCCCGCCTCGGTCGTCCCATCGGTGGATTCGTGAAAGATATTCCACTCGCCCTGGTCAACCTGGCGATACTTCCAATCCAACCCGGCTTCGGCGATCGCCTGGGTCCAGGCGGCAAACGCCTGGTCCTGGCTTTCCCACCAGGCATCCATTCCCGCACCCAGTTCCCAGGCGCGGCGGATCACCGGGGCAAGGCGGCGATCGCCCCGTCCCACAAAGTCCTCCATTGCCGAGATCCGCACATCGGTAAAGTTGGCTTTGATGCCGCGAATGGTGCGGAATTCTGCCTTCAGCATGGCTTGCTTGCGCTGAAACTCCGCCGTGGAAACGGAATGCCACTGGAAGGGCGTGTGGGGCTTGGGGGTGAAGTTGGAGATGGTGACATTAAAGCCCAGGGGTTTTCGACCCTTGGCGCGGCACTCCTGCTGCAACCAGCGCATAGTTTCGGCAATGCCCAGCACATCGGCGTCGGTTTCTCCGGGTAGACCAATCATGAAGTAGAGCTTCACCCGGTCCCAGCCTTCTTCATAGGCGGTTTTCACACCCCGCAACAGTTCTTCGTTGGTCAGTCCCTTGTTAACGATGTCGCGCATCCGCTGGGTGCCCGCTTCGGGGGCAAAGGTGAGACTGCCCTGGCGCGTGCCGCCGATGATATTGGCGATGTTTTCATCAAAGCGATCGACCCGCTGACTGGGGAGACTGAGGGAAATGTTTTCGCCCTGGAGCCGATTCTTGATTTCAACCCCCACCGCTGGCAGGGAGAGGTAGTCAGAGCAACTGAGGGAGAGCAGGGAGAATTCGTTATAGCCCGTTGCCCGCATTCCATCTTCGATCGCCTCTACCACTGCCGCAGGCTCCACGTCCCGCGCCGGACGGGTGAGCATCCCCGGTTGGCAAAAGCGGCAGCCACGGGTGCAGCCGCGACGAATTTCGATGACGAGGCGATCGTGCACCGTTTCCACAAAGGGAACCAGACCGATGGAGTAGGCGGGAATTGGAGTCGCGACGCGACGAAGGATGCGCCTGGGAACATCGGGATGGTTTGGGCGCACCGAGCCATCCGGTTGCAGGTCGTAGAACTGCGGTACATAAACCCCAGGAACCTGTGCCAGATCGAGCAGGGTTGCCTCGCGGCTCAAGCCCTGCGCTTTGGCTTCATCCAGCACCAGCCCGATTTCGGGTAGCAACTCTTCCCCATCGCCCAGGGCAATGAAGTCGAAGAAGTCGGCATAGGGTTCGGGGTTGGAGGTGGCGGTTTGTCCTCCAGCAAAAATCAGCGGCACACTATCCCCAGAGTCAGACCAGGGCGATCGCCCCGCTCGCTCTTGCCAGGTGAGGGGAATGTGCGCCAGGGTCAACATCTCCAGAATGTTGGTGGCTCCCAATTCATAGCTGAGGCTAAAGCCCAGGATGTCGAAGTCGGTCAGCATTCGCTGAGACTCAACGGCAAACAGCGGCGTTTGGCTTTCCTTGAGCTTGGCAGTCAGGTCGGGGGCAGGAAGATAGGCGCGATCGCACAACTGCCGGGGTTGCGCATTCAAAATGCTGTAGAGGATGATATGCCCCAGGTTGGAGGCACCGACCTCGTACACTTCGGGGTAGGTCAGCGCCCAGCGAATCCGGACATCTTCCCACGGCTTATGTACGGCTCCCAGCTCGTTGCCCAGATACCGAGCCGGACGAGAAACATCGGGGGTGAGCAGTTGTTCGAGTGCGATCGCCACAAAAAAACCTCAGAGCGCCTACCAATCATTACGCTTTCCCAGTATAAGGAAAGGGCGGCGGGTCTGAGGTTGAATGTCTACTGAATGTTTTGAGGAACCTGACTAAATTGCCTCCAAGAATTGCCTCCAAGAGTTGACTGTATGCTTTATCCGCAAAGCCATTGCATCTTCGAGGAAAATAGAAGAAACAGCATCAGGCGATAAGCGATGCAATTCTTCCGTAGGAGCTAGATGGACTAGCTCAATGCCGCTTCACAAGCGGAACAGTCAGCAAAAATCTGGAAAACTTGATCCAGTTGCGTGACTTCTAAAACGATACGAATTGACGGGGGTAGAGCACATAGCCCAAACCCTACATTCTTCTCCTGTGCGAGGTTCATGGCTGCGACCAATGCCATCAACCCTGCGCTATCCAGGGAAGTAACCTCGCTCATATCCACAAGAACGAACCCATTGGGCTGCGAGCTGACAGCCTGCTCTAACTGCTCTTGGAAAGCATTAGCATTCGAGGCATTGATGTCTCCAGTGGGCTGGACAACGACCACCGAAGGCTTCACGAGTAGCTTCTGCATCTTTGTAATCCTGTACCTGTAGAAAATTAAGAGGAGCCATTTGGACAACTTCGCCCAACCAATCTAGACCAGATCGCTTTGCTAACGAAGTTACGACTCATCAGGACGGTTCAGATTTATTTTTTGAGTTGTTACCTGTTTATATTACGAGCTAACTATCTCAACAAGTCTCTTTAGGCGTATGTACAGAGTGATACAAATCGTTGCCTCTGAAGATAAATCTTTATTATTGTGCCATAAAGCTTGCTCTTACTTCAGTGTAGACCCATTGCCCAACCTGCCAGGAGAGCTGGGCTGTGCGTAGCACAATCTGGGGGGATTTGGGAAATGGGATAATTCCTGTCAAGCGGCGGCGGTAAGGGGCGATCGCCGTGATCCAAATCACATGCCCTTTGGGAGCAAATCACTTTCCCAGGGGCAGAATTCTCGCAGAATGAGCATTAACCACACGTATCAGGACTCACCCCCGATGAACTCCACACACGCAATTCGCCAGTTGGTTTCAAAAGCACTCTACCTCAAACAACTGACTCCCGACATTGAAAACGCCATCAACTCGGAACTCACCCGCCTGGGCTTCATTTCTGAAGTAGACTACGAAGCATTGGAATTGCTTATGGCAGAGATGGATGCTGGGCGCGTCAAACTGGTTCCTGCCTCCTGGTAAGCCTGTTCCTCCTGGGTGAAATTCCCGTTGCTAATTGCCGCAGAAGAGCGGTGTACCTTAAAATATTTAGAAAGTTTAAGGAAATGCGTGGTTGCTGGTGGTAGGCATGGCGATCGCATCTATTTCGTCCGTCTAGCATCTGCTCAGCGCGGCAGTTGCCAACTACCATCTCAATCAATCTAAAGCATTTTTCCTTCTGCAGCTTTTGTATTGCTTATAAAATTGACCTTTAGCAACCAACCAGGAGGCACTAGAGTCGTGGTTCAAACCATTGAACAACGTTCGACTAATGTCCGTCATGCGCCCCGCTATAAGGTGTTGTTGCACAACGACGACTTTAACTCAATGGAGCATGTCGTTCAGACGTTGCTCAAGACCGTCACCAGTTTGACGGTTCCCCAGGCGGTCAGCATCATGATGGAAGCCCATACCAATGGCATTGCCCTTGTCATTGTCTGTGCGCAAGAACATGCCGAGTTTTACAGCGAGAACCTGAAAAACAACGGTCTTACCAGCACTATCGAGCCAGATGAGTAAGGTTGTGCGATTGCTGGAGTAGTCCATACAAAGCCTCAAATTGTAAGAGTCCGATGTAGCAACGTACTTGCCAAGTTTCCAAAGCCTTTGATTTTGCCTGCGCTGAGTGCAGACAAAATCAAAGGCTTTGGAAACTTGGAATTGAAAATAAAATAAAACTCAGAATTTTTAATGAGAAGCGCGGCAATGCCACGCTTCTCATTAAAAATTCTGAGTTTTATTTCATACGTGATTTTTGGCGGAGGTATGGATGATCAGAGGGAGTGCTTTTCAGAGACCCTTGCTCGAAAATCTCGTGCTAGGCTCAGATTGCACTCCTGCTGTCTTACGAAACTTCATCAACTGAAAGTTCAGCGAAAATGTTACTTACAGTTACTTACGGTTACTTACGGTTACTTGCGCAGACCTTGAGGCGGTGTTACTTGAGGCGGTGTTAACGGTGGTTGATTGGGCTGGTAGCAGGCAGGAGAAGCAGCAATTTTCTATGGATAGTAGCGAAGCACGATGCTAGGACAATTTCAGCAAACGAGTCTGCGAATTGAGGTGGAAGCAACGGAAGCCGCTATTCGCCACAGCCTTGTGAGAACAGACCAGTGGCAGAAGTGGAGTTTTCTCCAGCGTTTTTCCGAAGGTATGCCCCTGGAACTTACGCCAGGAACAGTTTTTACCACCTGGACGGGGCCTGTTGCCGTGCAGCATCAGGTGGAGTTTGTGCAGGAGAATGCATTGGGATTGCTGCTCAGCCAGGGAATTGATGGTTTTCATCACTGGCATTGGGGAGAGGGGTGGATCCAGTCTTCGCTGGAGGGGGTTTCATTGCTTCCCTTGAGTTTGGGGCATACGCTGGCGCTTGTGCGCCTACGGCAGTTTTTGGAGCAGGGGCAGGCAGTGCGATCGCCTGTTGCCTGACATTTTTCGTGGGGGGGCAGTGCCCCCACGCAGGGGTTCACCCCAGCCCCCCGTCCAAATCCCCATGAATATGGCTATATCGAGAACGATGGTGTGAGATATTACCCTGGTTGGATGGATTGGACAGGGCAGGCATCTGTGGAATCAATATGATTGCGATCGGTGGCGATCGCCGGGGCGGATTGGGTTGAAAGATATTTGCATTGTCATAGGTTGCGGCAAAACCCGCCCCTACGGGTTTGGTTTCGGGGCGGGTTGGGTTGGAAGATATTTGCATTGTCATAGGTTGCGGCGAAACCCGCCCCTACGGATTTGGTGGGTTATGGGGGTTATTCGTCTGTTTCTTTGGGGTTTGTGGACGATTGGGTTTCGGGGAGACGAATCTTTTGGGCTTCGCTCTGAACCCGGAGTTTGACGGATTCAGCATGGGACGGGAGCCCTTCAGCGGTAGCCAGATCGATGACTGCATCAGCAACCTGGCTCAGAGCGGTAGGGGAATAGTGAATGATGCTGGAGTGCTTCATGAAGGTTTCGACGCTCAGGGCGGAGGCGTAGCGAGCGGCTCCTGAGGTGGGGAGGGTGTGATTGGGACCTGCAAGATAATCGCCCACGGCTTCTGGCGTTGACTTGCCCAGGAAGATCGCCCCTGCGTGGCGGATATGTTCCATCAGCGCCCAGGGATCTTCCACTTCCAGTTCCAGGTGTTCGGGGGCAAACTCGTTGGATAGCTCAGCAGCAACTTCGAGAGAATCGACGACGACGACCAAGCCGTAGTTGGCGATCGCCTTCTCTGTCAACATTCGGCGAGGGTGGTTCACCAGCATTCGCTCCACCTCGACAGCAGCAGCTTTCGCCAACTTGGGATCGGGAGTTAGTAAAATGGCAGCGGCGAGGGGGTCATGTTCTGCTTGTGCCAACAGGTCTGCGGCAACATGGGTCGGATTGGCAGTTTCATCCGCAATAATTAGCACTTCCGATGGACCCGCCAGGGAGTCAATCCCGACAGTTCCATACACCAACTTTTTCGCAAGGGTGACATAAATGTTGCCAGGACCACTGATCACATCCACTTTGGGGATGGTTTCTGTGCCATAGGCAAGAGCGGCGATCGCCTGTGCGCCACCCACCCGATAGATTTCTGTAACACCCGCTTCGTGGGCAGCAACCAGGATGGCAGGGTTAACGGATTGAGTGCCTGGAGGCGTCGTCATCACGATGCGGGGGACACCCGCCACCCGTGCCGGGATAGCATTCATGATGACGGTACTGGGATAAGCCGCTCGACCACCGGGGACATAGATTCCAGCGCGATCGACAGGGGTGTAGCGTTTGCCTAAAACAACTTCATTCTTTTCAAACTCGACCCAACTGCGTGGGACGCGCTTTTTGTGGAAAGCTTCGACGTTACGGCAGGCGAGGCGAATCGCCGAGAGCAGGTTTTGCGGCACCTGCTGGTATGCCGCATCAATTTCTGAACCACTGACACGCAACTGTTGAGGTTGCAGCGTTACCTGGTCAAACTCCTCAGTGTAGTGCAACACCGCGCGATCGCCCTGCCGCTTGACCGCCTGAAGAACTTGCTGAACGGTTGCTTCCTTGTGCGTCGTCTGGTCATCGTACATGCGATCACAGATCCGTCGCAGTTCTGTCAGCGCATCCGCTCTGTTGTCAATAATCCGCAGCATTGCCACCTGGAGAAGTAAAACCAGTAGGAGTGATCCCGAAAAGCTATTGGATAAACCAATCAACCTTACTTAATCTAGGGTAGCTTGTATTTTCGGTTGGATTCAGTATCAACGCAACAGTGCTTGTAAGAAGTCTGTGAAAATCTGTGAACAATTTGATGAGCAGGAATAAACGAGCTTGTCAATAACCTGATTCACGTACTTTTTTTCACCCTTTACCCACTAGACAAAAATTACTGGTGCATGTTTACCAATACCTTCTTCTAAAACCCTTGATTTTGCATGCGCTTCGCGCACGCAAAATCAAGGGTTTTAGAAAAATAACGCAACTGCTTGGGTTTCCACACGAAGTGCGTCAGACCTATCGGGGCGAAGATAACGCTCAAAATCTTTGGTGTTATGGAGCGGCATGGTGCGCTGCTACACAACAAATAGGAGAACCCCCATTTCTCCGGCAAGCATCCGGCAAGCATCCGGCAAGCAACTGATGGGATTGCCCCAATAAGCAGAGCCTGGTTTTCTTACCATGAAGGGCGTGCATTACACAATGAAACTACTTGTCGCGCCCTTCGATGCTTGCCAGCTTCGCGCATCATAATAAAGGTCTTCTAGGGAAATGCCGTGGAGTGCTTCTTTGAGCTTGTGATGCAGGCGATTCCAGATGGTAAAGGTCACCCAGTCTTCAATTTGGGTCGAGCTGGGCTGATGGCGAGGTAAAGGTTCGATAGTTTCGCCGACTGCTTCCAAAATTTCGGCAAGGGAAATCTGGGCTGGCGATCGCGCTAATTGGTAGCCGCCCTGCGCACCGCGTACTGAGATGAGTAAATCCGCCTGTCTCAATTCAATTAGTAACTTCTCAAGATAAGGGGCGGGAATATCTTGACGAGCAGCGATCGCCCGCACCGAAGCCGGACCATAACCCGGTTGCAAGCTCAGATCTAATAAGGCTTTGACGCTGTAATGTCCGCGTGTTGTAAGTTTCAAGGGATAACATCCAAGTTCCAACTATTTTTTCGCAATATTTTCCCAACGGCTATCTTCAACGGCTATCTTCAACTACGGCTATCTCCAACTTAGGCGATCTCCAGAAAAGAATATCCCCATTTTTTGAGAGAGGGCGCGGCTAAGCCGCGCCCTCTCTCAAAAAATGGGGATATTCTTTCTCAGAAATCTCCTTACTTATTGTTGAGTGCCTGCTGTTAAGCACCTGCCATCTAAGGATTGAAAATAAAATAAAACCTGGAATTTTTGATGAGAAGCGCGGCACTGCCGCGTACTTGTTTAGCGTGTAAAAGCCTTGATATTCAAGGCTTTTAAAATTAGAGGTGGGCAATTTAAGCCAATTTTGCCCCTTTGAACACCCAAGATTTACGAATTTATTGGGTTTCAGACGCTAAAAAACAGGGCTATTTCATTCTAAATAGGGTGCTCAGTGTGTTAAGGCTAAACCCCGCCCGACGTTGGGCTTGAGCCATATTTTGAAAGCCCTGATCCCGATACAAATTGAGGGCAAAGTTCCGTGCC